>ERZ1066124.35-NODE-35-length-135958-cov-25.093162_pt1 | contig 135958 bp, 113 predicted proteins | sample MGYA00382771_ERZ1066124 | MGnify/ENA primary metagenome ERZ1066124 (study PRJEB33369, sample SAMEA5778354) | biofilm metagenome | biome: Industrial cooling water; feature: Water cooling tower basin; material: Biofilm | place: United Arab Emirates | collected... | reverse complement strand
AAAACGTTATAGAAAATTTATTAAAGCGTCTGTTAAAAGATAAAGTAATTCAATTTTTTCCAGTTCATAATTTATATAAACTATTGTAAAATTTTACAAATTATCACGTATTTTCTATTACTAAATATTTAAATTAACTCTCCTTAACCCATATTTATAGAAGAGAGTGAAATATTTCACTCTTTTCTATAAATGAACCTAGCTTCCATCAATCCCCATTGCCGAGGCTTAATTGTACCTGTTTTTAGTGATGGGAAAGACGGACTAGCTCCTTGTTCCCAGATAGACCTTGCACGGGCAATTACCCAAGCAGTTGAGCAGGGAGCTAATGTAATCAACATTAGTGGTGGTCAATTGGCTGCATCGGCTGAATCGGATCGATTACTAACTAATGCCGTCCGTTTGTGCCAGGAAAACAACGTCCTTATCGTGGCTGCTGCGGGCAACGATGGCTGCGATTGTCTCCATGTCCCGGCAGCGCTTGAGTCAGTATTGGCGGTAGGGGCGATGGATACTCAAGGAAATCCCATTGGGTTTAGTAATTGGGGTAAGGCTTACCAATCCCAAGGTATTCTCGCGCTTGGAGAAAATATCTTGGGTGCTATCCCAGAGGGTGGAACTGCTCTTAAGAGTGGTACTAACTTTGCGACTCCTATCGTATCTGGCATTGTGGCGCTATTGCTCAGTATCCAAATCCAGCGCGGGGAAAAGACCGATCCCTATGCGATTCGGGATGCTATTCTCCAAAGTGCCTTGCCTTGCAACCAAGCAAAAGGTCTGGATAGCCGTCGCTGCCTGGTTGGAACGCTCAATATTTCTGGAGCTTACGCTCTAATTGCAAAAGGAGGAATTAAACAAATGTCGAACGAGAAACTAGAGAGCATCGCAATACAATCAAGTGAAGCTGACAAATCGAACGCACAACTCCAACCGAGTGAGGTTATTGAATTTGATTTGCCACAACCAGTTATTAAGTCGGCTGCGATCGGCGTACAGGCTACGGAGGCTAAAACATCAACATCTGTTCCAACTGCTATCCCAATTGGGGAAAACCCGATGATGGTTATTCCTAATCGCAACACAAAAGCTTTGTCTATCACCCCATCTGGAGCAAATGGAGATTGTGGCTGCGGAGGTGGTAGTCCGGCGCAGATAGTTTATGCCCTAGGAGAACTGGGAACTGACTTTGGCACGGAAGCTCGTCGAGATTCTTTTACCCAAGCCATGCCTGCTAATACAAGTTTGTTAGATTATCTTGCTCAGAACCCTTGGGAAGCGCAATCACTAATTTGGACGTTAAATCTGGATGCTACACCAATCTATGCGATCGCACCTGTGGGCGCCTATGCCAATATCACTTACGATCGACTTCGCGAATTTTTGGCGGTTCAAAATGTCGAGCGGGTCTCGATTCCAGGGCTTGTCGCAGGTAGCATCCGGTTGATGTCAGGTCAAACCGTTCCTGTCATTATTCCAGAAGTGCGAGGCATGTCCAGTTGGACGATTCAAGCTTTAATCGACTCGTTAACGCAAGCTACATCAACAGCATCACAAGAGGATGTAACGCAGGAGAATGTAACACTTAAGCTTCGCGAGTATCTCGAACGTATCTATTACGAATACCGTAACCTGGGCATTACCCCACAGGAACGGGCGCTCAACTTCTCGGCGACCAATGCCTTCCAAGTAACAACGGTGATGGATGATGCAGTAGCAGGTGAACTTGGACTAGGAAGCATTACGGTAGAGAAGAGTCCCATTTGTCGGCCTGATTCTGATTGCTACGACGTGAAGCTACAGTTCTTTAACCTGGAAGATAACCGAAGAGCTGGAAGGGTCTATCGATTCACGGTCGATGTTAGCGACGTGATACCAGTCACAATTGGTACAGTCCGCTCCTGGTCGATCGCTGCCTAACAAAACTTTATTAGAAGGAAAAATCAATCATGCGACTGCCCATACAAGTACCACCAACAATTAGAAAAGTCAGCACGGCGAAAGTTTTATACATAATGGCAGGGGTTAATCCCTCACAAAGCGATCTGCAACGAAACATCAAGTTGCAATGCGATCTCTGTTGTGAAATGACTGAGGGAAATTGTCCAGGCTGTATCTGCTCGTCATAAGACACTATTCGATCTGTGAGGGAGAGATTTTCTCGCTCGCACCTCGCAGAGCGAACACTCGGTACTAAAAAGCTAAAAAAGGAGAAACGATCGTGAAAATTCCAATTCAATCTCAACCCATCTTGAGAAAAGTTAGCACTACAAAAATTATTAGCACAGGTATAGTTGCTTCTTGGCCTTGTAACTGCAACAGTGTGTGCAGGATAAGTCGAGAGGCATGTGAGGATTGTTTAGTTAGCTGTATTGGATGAGTCCATAGCATTCGTTTGGCAATGCTCGAAACCAAAAATCAAATGAGAAACATCAGAGGTTTTGTAAATAAACTAGGTAGTTAATTTCGTAACATTAATGGTCACTAATCTACAGGATAATAAGAGTTTCAGGCATATACTACTTTTTGCAATATATATGTAATGTGACATAACTAGGTTTTCTGTTTCGATGCTAATAATACCCCAATACAACACTTTCGAGTATGTTAAGAAAGATTTGGGTAATGGATAGATTTATAGCGGGGAGTCGGCTCAAATTGATACGATTAAAATTATGCAGTGTCACGTTGTTTCTCTCTCAAAGCGCGCGGAGTATTGTTATAGTAATTGCGAAATTGACAGTAAAAATGATTGATATTTTGATAGCCGACATCTAATGCAATCCGCTCAACAGAATAGTTAGTTTCTAACAGCAAACGTCTTGCTTCTGCCATCCAGAATTCTGTAGTTAGTAAAGTATTATATCTTCACCAAGGCAAAAAAGATTATAGATATCTAAAAATAATTAGTACCCGCTTATATGAATACCGAAAAATACTTAATTAGCAACCCAACTACAAAAGGCTACTTTTAGTATTGTAACGTACATCTACCTTAAGTGCTTATGAGCCGCCCATTCAAAATAGAGATAACAGAGAATGAAGAGGAGTTAAAGAAACGGCTACAAACAGCCAGACTTGCAGACCAAAAAGAAAAACTTCAAATGCTATGGTGGCTTAAAAGTGGTCAAATAAGCGAGCAACAGGAAATAGGAGAACGTCTGGGTAGAGATACCTCAACCATAACACGATGGTTACAGAAATATCGTTCCGGGGGATTAGCCAGTCTGTTGGAAATTAAGAAGGCGCCGGGTGCAACTCCTAAAATGAATGAGGAAGTAATCGCAGCGTTAAAGCGGGAACTAGAAACAGGGGAAGGTTTTACTAGCTATGGCGCCATTGTCGAGTGGCTAAAAAAAGAACATGGGTTGAATATGGAATATGGAACAGTTTATGCGTGGGTAAGATATAGATTTGGAGCAAAACTTAAAGCCTCGCGTCCAAAAAGCTATAAATAAGACTCTGAAGTAGTACAAGGGTTAAAAAAACTCGGTACAGTACTGTTAAGCTTGGAAACATTGTTAGCACAAGGTTCCCTGGCATAAGCAAAGTGGAAGTTATGTTTGTCTCATCTTATAACTTTATTTTAGAAGCTCTTTTCTATGCAACTTCATATTAAATTGGTATTATGCCATTTTCATTACCTGAAAGAGGCAAGCAAAATTATATATGAAGCAGATAGTTTTTTCAAAATGAGAATTGCTGTATGAAACTACTTTGCTACGCGAAATTTTGAGGAGACATGGTTTAATGAATAATCTTGTGTTCAACAACAATCATGAATCCACTAAATTTCCCATCTGGTAGTTGAAACTGTTGTAACGTTCTAATTCTCTGATGATTATTAATTAAGTTGATAGTTTCAATCGCTAATGGAAAACCTGCTGTTTTCTCTGATACGCTAATGATAATTACATTTTCACTATACTCTTCTACAAGCATATGAAAGTTGCAATAAGGGTAATCAGGACTTTCAAAAATTACCTTACCATCTCCTACAGCCTTGCCAAAAAAACTAATGTTAACAATTTTACCATCAGGATACTTGTTCTGATTAGTTTGTACCCATTGATTTTCAACAATCTTTTGGTTTAAAACTGATGTAAATCGCTCAATTTCATTACCATATGGGTCTAGACGTGTCCACTCACCTTCCCAAATACCAACAAATTTTGGCAATATTTTAAACTTTTCTAGTTGAATTTGACTATTTGTGTGATTAGGCAAATTTTTCATCATTTTATTCATGTAAGTTTTGCGTATTAGCTATTTAAGTATTAACTCATATGTTATAATAAATTACCAGTAAATTTGCCAAGTGCCTTGTGAAAAAAAGCAGTGTCCTTGAAGCGTAATCCTCTCATCTTCAGGTTGAACAATTTGAAATGGAGGAACTCGGTGAAAAAAAAGTCCGGACTGAATCGCAACTTGACCAGCCAGGTAAGGATAAAAAGTTTTTTTTCTGGAATTTAAAAGCTCATTAATTTCTGTCTGGGAATGTCCAATCACTTCTGTAGCATGTAAATCCCATATATCCAAACCGCAATTTTTGTTTGCCATCGTAATTGATAGTGTGAAAGTAATTACCTTATCTAAATTAATTTCTTTTAAAATCTCTGAGCTAAGTAGCTTATACTGGTGATCGCAATGTGGTGGACTTCCTATTCCCCAGGTAGGATGTAATTTGTAATCATCGTCCCAAATAAGAATATGAAACCCTGGCAGAGCTAATATTTCTTTGTAGCAGGTCGGCTCTCCTAATTCTTTTGCTAACGCATTAGATAATCTTTGATAAACCCATCCAAAATGCTCGTGCATTATCGGATTTAAAAACTTTACTTTGTTATTGTAAAATGTTAAATTATTTGCCTTTGCTTCTTTATAAATTGGACTTCCTAGTATAAAAAAAGGAAGTTTAGGCTCTAGTTGTTCCCATACATTTCTCATATTATAAATTTGAGAACGAATTTCTAGACATTCTCTTTCTGTAAGTAAATCAATATAGGTTAGCAGAGACATACAACTTTCTCAAAATTTCACTAATTTGTTTTTTATAACCAGGAGTTGATGTAATATTGCTTGACAAGTTTAAACGGTTTTAGGTAGTTTTCACTTTGCAAGCAAATCTAATCGTAGAAAAAAGTATTAACTACTACTTTTTATCTTCTATCGGCTTACGCTTAAAGTTCTTTAACTTTTGAACGCTAGCCAATTCTAAATTTTGTTCTTCTACAATCTGTTTTTGTTTATCTGATTTAGTAAGTCTTTGTCCAATTGCATCTAACCAGAGTTCAGGCTGTTTAATCACTGTATGTAAAATTATTTTAAATTGCTGCATCCAGTGCCGAATTGTAGATGCACTATAAATATCGCAATTGTAATTAAACTTTAATAATAGTTGACCGTCTATCTCAACCATATTCCAAGTTAGTTCACGCCTAGCAATGCCAATGTAATTTGTAAATCCCTGAACTTCCAGCCCATAAAATTTTAGCTTACCGCCAAATTTATCCATCCCAACTAGTGTTGTAATTAGAAGTGGTCGGCTGGGGTCGCGCTTAACATTTAGTTGCTTGAGCAATCGGCTCATTGGATAAATTTGATGCTCACAGCCGTTTAAAAACACCTTTTTAATAGTAGTTACATAGTCGCTAAAGCTTTGGTTTTTGATTGTAAATCGCAATGGCAATACATTGGCACAATAACCAACTAGCTCTTTACCTCCAACATAAGATTGTCCAGCAGTAGGAACACCAATCACGATGTTATCCTGACCTGATAGATAATGTAATAACAAATTCAATACAGCTACCAAGGTCATAAACAAGGTGCATCCATGTTGACTGCTGAAGCTTTTTAACTCATACAAGCATTCAGCATCAATAATCATCGTTTGTTCAACCCCTGTGTAAGTTTGTATAGAAGGACGAGGATAATCTGTTGGCAACTCTAAGACGGGAATTGAATCAGCAAATTGTGCTAACCAATAAGATTCATCTTTTAGCATTTTCTGAGTCTGGCTTTGCTGACGAAGCCAGTTGATATATTCTCGAAATTGCATAGGTTTTTCAAGTTCTTCGGCAACACTCTGGCATTTTGCTGAATATATCGTGCCTAAGTTTTGGAAGATAACATCAATTGACCAACCATCAATAATAATGTGATGAGCTGTCAGCACTAACAAATGTAATTGTGGCTCTAGCTTGAGAATATGGACGCGCAACAAAGGCGCCATACTGAGGTCGAAAGGTTTGTGTCCCTCTTTTTGCAGCCACTCAGTTATTTCATCTCCACGCTTACTATTATCCAAATCAGAGAAGTCAATTAAAGGAACATTTATTTCCACTCCAGGCAATATCTGCTGAAAATCGCCCTCATTGCTGATAATAGTTCGTAAAGCTTCATGACGATTGATAACTGTTTGTACTGACTGACGCATTGCCTCTAAGTCAAGCGATCCTCGTAATTGTAAACTCACAGATTCGTTATAGGCAATTGAACCCTCCTCACTCATTTGCGCTAAAGCCCAAAGATGCTTTTGAGCTTCACTCAAAGGGACTTTATGTGCTGCTGAAGCTATAATTATGGCTTGTTGGGGTACAACTTCAAATATTTGCTCGGCAGACGAAGGAATAGTCATAACTTCTCTAAATCCGCTCTCCTCCAATAGCGTTTGCCATTGAGAAGCATAAAGCAATGGGTAAGATGGTCGCAAATCGTAATCAGAAAATCTCCACCACCCCTCGGTTAATCCAAATATTAAATCTAACCAGCGCTGAGGAGGTGTTCCTTCTATCAGCACTAACAATCCCCCAGGCACCAACAATTGTAAAACATGATTCAGTGACCCTCGCAAATCCTTAGTTGCGTGCAACACATTCGCCGCCACAATGATATCGTACTGATGAGAACTAAAACCTTGAGCTTCAGGCTCATTTTCGATGTCTAAAGTATCATAATATATAAATGCATAATCGCCAAACTTCTGTTGAGCTTTCGCTGTGAATAAAGGCGACAAATCGGTAAATAGATATTCTGTTTGTTCTGCTGACAGATGAGGTAGGATATGAGCTGTTGTTCCCCCTGTTCCGGCGCCAATTTCTAGAATTCGCACCACACTACGCTTGGGTAAATTTTCTAATGCGATCGCAATTGTCTTTTGCACCATAGCGTTCATAACTCGAGCTACAGGTGAATCCTGATACAGCTTAGTTAAGCTTGTTGAGTCGCCATTGGGGAATAACAACTGTAGCGGATGACGTTTTCCTTGCAACACCTGTGCTAGTTCTTGTCCACAACGCTGTAGCAAAGATAACTGCGCTTCTAAAACCGGGTATTCAACCAAAATAGCCCTTTCCTGCGGTTCTTGAACGGACGGTACTCGAAGCACTTCCCAGCGATCATTAACTTGTCGCAGTATTCTTTCTTCTGAGAGTATTTCCAATAAACGACTTAGTAACCTTTGGTGTTGGTTAACCACACCCAACTGTTCAGCGATAAATGCAAATGTAAAGTCCTTGCAAAGGTGAAATTCCCAACCCATTTGCTGAAAGGCTTTTAAAATATAGCTGAGGCTCAAAGCTTCCAGTTTAGTAAATCCTTTTCCATAAGCTTTTAAGTCTTGCTGAACAATTAATTTATTGAGCTGGGGTGTGAGGCGATCTCTAATTTCTCTTGGGGTTGACAAGTAAAGCGGTGCTTCCCTTGTTTTATTAGTAGTTGCTCTTTTTTTTACTGACGGCGCCGCAGATAATATTGATGTTAAGCTTAAATCCTTTTCGTTCGCTGGCGACTTTTCCGAACAAAGAAGCAGAAAACCTCCTTGTTGCAGTTCCTTGATACTATCCTTCACTGCATGGATTATATAATCGATATCAGCGTCGGTATGTGCTGTGGAAAGAAAACATGTACGCCCCTCCCATATATAGACACCCTTGTCAAGCATATGATAAAACAGCAAATCCTGATTTTCTGAAAAGGTAAAACGAAACAGCGAACCAAAATGCACGATGCGGATAGGCACATCCTCTTCTTCAAAGAAAGAGTTAAGTGCTTCAGCTAACTGGGATGTACGCTGATTTAACTTCTCCTGAAGGACGGCACCTTGTTTCTTGAGATGCTGAAGCACTGCTAACGCTGCAACCATCCCTGTGTGATTTTTATTAAAGGTTCCTCCGAAAAATATCTTTTCTGCCTCTGGATACGAAGCATCTCCATAGTTCCACAAACCACCATCAATACCGTTCATATATCTTACTTTACCAGCTACAACCCCGATTGGAGTCCCACCACCGATAAGCTTTCCATAAGTAGCAATATCTGCTTTAATGCCAAACCAGGCTTGTGCCCCGCCTGGGTGGATACGAAAACCAGTGAGAAGTTCATCAAAGATCAGTGCTATTCCTGATACTTCTGTCAATTGCCTCAATTGCTGTAAAAATTCTTTTGGTTGTAAATCGGGGCGCCGACTCTGCACAGGTTCCACTAATACGGCCGCTAATTCCTGAGCATGGACTTGCAAAATCTCAATCGATTTTGGATCTCCATAATCCAGTACTAAAACATCTTTAACGAAGTTATGAGATACTCCTGAAGCAAGCGGTATAGCACTGGTTTGACCTTTGGGCGCTATGGCCAAAACTCCATCAAAATGACCATGATAGGAACCAGCAAATAAAGCAACCTTAGTACGACCTGTTGCGGAACGTGCTAGACGCAGGGCTGTCATTACTGCTTCTGTACCCGAATTACAGAAAGCAACTCGCTCCATGCCCGTTAGTTCGCATATTAACTCAGCCACTTCTCCCGCCACATTGGACTGTGGACCAATTTTTAGACCTTGTTTATAGTGCTTAGACAGTGCCTCATTCACGAACAGCGGATCGTGCCCAAAAAGTAGCACCCCAAAGCCCATAGTAATATCTACATACTCATTGCCGTCCACATCCCAAAATCTTGACCCTTGCGCTCGCTCTCCGACAATGGGATAGAGCATCTCCTTAATAGAGGGGCGAAACCCAAATATACCTCTGCCATCAGCTAATACTGAACGATAAGCTTCTGCTCTTTGCTTAGATTTTTGCGTCCGCTTGGTATATCGAACAGTTAGTGTTTCTAGGTGCCGTTGTTGCTGTGGGTTTAGTTCCTTAACTTGATTTTCTGCAACTGGCTGGCGAAAAAAAAACTCTGACTGAGTAGCACTTGCAGGTGTTTTTGTTATTTTGTTACCATTAAAGGTAGGTGTATTTGCTTCCTCTGTAGATTCCGAACTTACATGCGGCGGTAATGATACTTGCGTTCTAGTTACTTCTTTGCCCTGTAAGATTTCTAGCTGCTGAGACATGAGCTGAGACATCACCTGAAGTTGCTGTGACATAATTCGCTCTAGTGCTGCTGAAGACAACGTTCCTGTTGAAGTTGAAATCGGTGGATGATCAATCTTTGGCTCTGGCAAAGAAATTTCAGGGGCAAGTTGCTCTTGGCGTGCAGCTTTGGACTCTGATTGTGGCAAATCTAGCTCGGATTTCTCAGCAATGTAAGTTGCTAGCGCCTCAATAGTTCTATAATCTTCAAACAACTGCCTAATAGATATTTTAATTTTATAAGCGTTTTCAATTGCTGCTATCACATCAATGAGGATGAGTGAATCAGCCCCCATTTCCAAAAAAGGTGTATGAATATCTATTTGTTGAGGAGCTAATTGCAGTGAATTCCCCATCAAAGAACGCAATTTGACCAAAATCTGCTGTAGCTGTTTTGTATAATAAATTACATCTGCTTGGGGCTGGGATCCGTTTGCACCTAATTTCTGTTTATCCATGACTTCACTTGTATCTTTAAGCCAGTAACGTTGACGTTGGAAAGGATAGGTAGGAAGCGATAAGCTATTTCTCGAATAATCTTGCTCCAAGCCGGTCCAGTTGACATCCACTCCCTGCACATACAAAGCAGATAAGCTTAAAAGCAACACTTCCCAATCTTCTTTTCTTGGGGCTAAGGAAGAGAGCCAAGTTGCTCTATGCTGGCATTTTTGACCAATTTTTGAAAGAATGGGCTTGGGACTGATTTCTAAAAATAGGTTATAACCTTGTTCTAATAAAGTATTTACCCCCGCCATAAATCTTACTGGCTCTCTAGTATGCCGTCGCCAATAATTTGCATCAGGGGTATATTCTTTGGGCAGTATTTCGCCTGTCAAGTTAGAAATTAAGGGTAAATGTGGAGTTTGAAACTGCACTTGGCTGACCTCAGTTTCAAATGCATCCAGTATTGGTTCGATGAGTGGGGAGTGAAAGGCGTGAGAGACTCGTAACTGTTGAGTTTTGATTCCTTCTGCTTCCAAGGCGCCAACCACTGCCCTAACTGCTGTTTGCAGACCGGATATAACAATATTCTCAGGTTCGTTAATCGTGGCAATAGAAATTTCTTGTGAATATGGTTTAATTGCCGCTTGCACCTGATTTTCAGACGCAAATACAGCAACCATTTCACCATTTTTGGGCAAAGCCTGCATCAAACTAGCTCGTTGAGCAACTAGCTTTAGACCTTCTTCAAGGCTAAATACCCCCGCTACACAAGCGGCGACATACTCACCTAAACTATGGCCAATCACGACATCCGGTTTTATACCCCAGGACTGCCATAATTGGGCAAGGGCATATTCTAGGGCAAATAAAGCGGGTTGGGCGTAGGCGGTTTCGTCTATTTGAAAACTCTCACCTTCGTTTGGATACAGGACGGACAGCAACGGCTTGTTCAAGTAGGGACGGAGAATTTGATCGCAGCGTTCGAGGGTTTTTCGGAAACTGGGCTGGGTTTGGTAAAGCTGATGACCCATGCCTACGTACTGGGAACCCTGACCTGTGAATACAAATGCGATTTTTGGCGGTTTGCGACTAGTTACTTTGCCGCTAAATAGTCCAGTTATTTCGGTTCCTACTGTGAAATTACGGAGATTGGCGCCCAATTGTTGATGTGACTCGGCGACAACTGCCAGTCGATAAGCAAAATGCGATCGCCCCGTGTTGGCATTAAAGCAGATATCTGCCAGAGATTCCTGAGAATGAGACGCGACAAAATCTGAATAACGTTGCGCCAGTTCCTTCAAAGCTGCCTCATTTTTAGCTGATAGAGTCAGAACATGCAACGAGCGATCAACTTGGGAAATTCTCTCTACACCCTTATACTCCTGCGGCCTTACTTCCGTAATGCTTTGTGGCGCCGCTTCTAAAATCACATGGCAATTGGTGCCACCAAAGCTAAACGCGCTCACTCCAGCCAAACGGCGATTGTTAGTAGGCCAAGGTTGGCTTTCTTTAGGAATAAAAAACGGCGTTCCATCTAAAGCCAGATGGGGATTTAACTGCTGCAAGTGCAAGTGGGGGGGAATTTCCCCATATTGTAGCGATAACACCACCTTTATTAAACCCGCTATCCCGGCTGCATTTTCCAAATGCCCAATGTTTGTCTTGACCGACCCAATTCCACAGTGTTGTTCTGACTCTCGACCCTGCATCAATACTGCCAAAATAGCTCTGATCTCAATTGGATCTCCTAGAGGAGTCCCTGTTCCGTGGGCTTCTACATAGCTAATTTCTGCTGGTGAAACTCCAGCGTTTTTTAAAGCTTGGCGAATTAACGCCTGTTGAGCCAAGCCATTGGGTGCTGTAATGCCGTTGCTGAGTCCATCGTGATTAACTGCCGAACCTCTAATTACTGCCAAAATACGGTCTTCATCCTTAATGGCATCACTAAGGCGCTTAAGAATTACAATACCACAACCCTCTCCTCGCACATAGCCATTGGCACTAGCGTCAAATGTTTTACATCGACCATCAGGCGCCATCATTCGGGCTTGCGAGAAGGTAATTGTCATGTCTGGCGATAGCATCAGGCTAATCCCGCCAGCAATAACCAAATTCGACTCGCCACTCCGCAAACTTTGGCAAGCAGAGTGAACGGCTACCAGAGATGAGGAGCAGGCTGTTTCTATGGCCATACTTGGTCCATGCAAATCCAGAAAATAAGATAAGCGATTGGCGGCAATGCTAAGAGTCAAGCCAGTGCCATTGTGACTATTGATGTTGGAGAAATCGCTACATAAAAATCTACCGTAGTCGTAGTTCCCAATCCCAATAAAAACCCCAGTTTGGCTACCTGCTAGATGCTTTGGTACTATCGCTGCATCTTCTAAAGCCTCCCAAGCTACTTCCAAAACTAGTCTTTGCTGGGGATCCATGCGTTCGGCTTCGCGGGGAGAAATTCCAAAAAAGCCAGGATCAAATTGATCCACCATGTCTAAGAAACCACCCCAACGGGTGTTCATTTTACCTGGAGTAGCTGGATTGGGATCGTAAAAAGCATCAACATCCCATCGAGATGAAGGCACAGACGATATCGCATCAACGCCGTTACGCAAAAGCTTCCAGAATGATTCAGGATTGTTAGCATTGGGAAAACGGCAACCGATGCCGATAATCGCTATAGGTTCCATTTTTGACCTTTTTTGACCTTTATGTATATCACAACATCATTTTTTTACCTACATAAGCTTACACCAAGATTGGCATTTCCTCTGCTATGTGCTGGGCTAAAACCTCAATAGTGGGGTATTCGTACACTAGAGTAGGAGCAAGTTTATATCCCACCCAAGCTTCAATATCCCCAATCATAATAGTTCCTTCTGATGATGACAAACCATAACGTTCAAAAGGAATCTCTACATCAATTTCATCTGGCTGTATTTCCAACAGTTCAGATAGATAGGAGATTAACCAACCTTGAATATCCGCCGCTTTTAACAGTCCCTTATTTACCGTTCCAGTATTAATTATGCTGGTGGGAGAATTTTTAGTATTCTTGCGTGGCAGAGTCGCTACCAATTGGTTATAGCGCTTCATCGCTTCGGTAGAACTCATGCCTTGATATTGATTCCACGCTTGCCATTGAATGTATTTGCGGGGATGCAAAATTGGATTCGGTTCTTTTTCTTGACAATCTCCTTCCAACGCCTGTTTTTCTAAACTGTAAATCTCTAGTTGTAGTTTGCCTTCAGGAATATTTACGTGACCAAAACGAATCAAATTAGACATAAGTTGAAATTCCACTTCAGTCTCATCTAAATCATGCCAATCTCTAACTACGTTATGTCCGTAATCATCACGTCCTGAAACTAAAATACAAAAATGCCTTTTAATGTTGTGTGCATTTTCATCAATAAAATCTCCTTTCTTGCGATAAGGATAAACTTGAGTACTTGGACGTACATAACGCCCAATAATTGCCAGACGGCGCCGATTCGAGTTATTGGGCAGTGAACAGTGCATGGTACTTTCAGTAAAGATGATCGCTTGACCTGCCTTAACTGTTACTGCTTCTACTTCCCAGTCATTTTCATCAAATTCATAAGACAGGGAATATTGCTGTTCTTTTTGCCAAACTGTTTTATGGGCACTAATTCCAGCAAACACTCCTTCAGATGCAGGAACACTCCCCTTTAATATTTTACATAATTGTTGATGTGAGCCATTGGCAAAACGCATACAACCGTTTTCAAGATTGGCATCTTCAAGCGCAACCCATACTGTTAAATTTACAGGAGCTTCATCTGGAGAATAAACTAAAGTTTTCTTTTCAAAATCAATGTCACTAGAAGTATAATATTCTTGCGCTTGATGCCATTTTATTTCTCCTTGTCCGGGCATCTTACAAAATACATTTGTATACCAAAGTAATAAATTTTCACCAGCAATTTGGTTCAATCGGTGAACAAGTTTTTGATTTTTAAATAGTTCTAATATTGGTTGATGAAATAAATGATGATCTCGAGGTGTTTCTAAATTGAGAACGTTATTAAAAAATGTGATAATTTGTTGACCATCTGCTTCCTGAATAATACGGCTATTAGTCTCTAAACATTCTTTAACTACAGCAATTTCTGTTGCAGAGAATATATCGACTGGTCCGACCCATCCTTTTTCTTGGAAATGTTTAATCTGAGCTTGATTCAACATAATTTTTTCTACGACTCTCTAATGTATATTTAACACCAAACTGCCAAGTTAATAAGCAAAGTAATCGGAAAGTTGTAAAAGTACGAAAGCCACATTCTAATCAAAACATTAGGTTAACTTATTGTTAATTCCTTCTACTTATAATATTGCTGCTAATTTTTGAGATTTCGCTGATGTTAACAAATATAGTGTGTTATTCACAAATTTTTGGCGGCAAGCCTGACGCTGAATTTTACCACTGGAAGTCTTTGGAATCGTTCCAGTTTTTATTAGCGTAACAGCATAAACCCGAATATCGTGTGCTGCTGCCACAGCTTGACGAATTTTGCCTACGACTTCATCTACATCTAGTTGCCGGAGATAACTCCGCTCGACTTCGTAAACTATCACCAACTGCTCTTTACCTTTGACTTCCACTGCAAACGCTGCTCCACAACTTTTTCGCAATGCTGGGTGACTATTCTCAACAGTCAGCTCAATATCTTGGGGATAATGGTTGCGACCTTCGATAATGATTATATCCTTGAGGCGCCCTGTAACAAATAACTCGCCATCCTTAATAAATCCTAAGTCGCCTGTACGTAGAAACGTCTTAGAATCAGTGTCTTTTAGGGTTGCTTGAAACGTTTCTTGTGTCTGTTGAATTTTCCTCCAATACCCTTGAGCAACGGTAGAACCTGAGACCCAAATCTCACCCACTTCCCCAGCTTGGCATTGTGTTAAAAATTCGGGATGGACAATCACAATTTGTGTATCAATCTCGCTATATCCACATCCAACCAAGGTCTGCACATTCTGCGAATCTGACCTAGCCTCCATTACCCGATTTTGTGCTAATGCATCTGCATCAAGAAGCAAAAACATCGGCGCATCTTGCTGGCGCCCCGCAGCCACCTTGAGGGTAGCTTCTGCTAAACCATAACCGGCACAGAAGGTAGTTAAATCAAATCCACAAGGTTTAAAGGTTTCGGCAAACCTTTGTAGAACATCTGCTCTAACTGGTTCAGCACCATTTAAAGCCATATGCCAACTACTGAGATTCAGGGTAGCCTTTTGCTCAGAGGTGATTTTACGCACGCATAGATCGTAGGCAAAATTCGGGGCGCCGCTATGAGTACCTTTGTAATCAGAAATTGCCTGTAGCCATCGCACAGGCTTCTGCAGAAAGGACACAGGGGACATCATGTAGCAAGAACACCCTTTATACAAGGGTTCTATAACTCCGTAGATTAGTCCCATATCATGAAAGGTTGGTAGCCAAGTGACAATGATGCTGTCTGGTGTATGGTTCCATCCTAAATCAAGGTCTGTACAGTTGGATAGTAGATTGCCGTGACTTACCATCACTCCCTTGGGAGTACTTGTAGAACCGGAGGTGTATTGAAGGAATGCTAAGGTGTCGCTACTAACAATTGGTTTATGCCACGATTCTGCTATGTCTGTATTTATACTATCGGTTGCTAGCCAGTGCAATTGCCCTAGGTCTGGGTTTTGTACCAGCCAATGCTCAGTATTAGCTAGGACTGATGTGGTTGTTAAGGCAAAGGTCGCTTCAGCATCTGTTGAGATCGCCAATAACCTAGACATTAATTGATTAGCACGGGGGGGATAGACGGGAACAGCGATCACGCCGGCGTAGATGCATCCGAAAAAAGCGGCAATAAATTCTAAACCCGGTGGATACAGTAGTAAAGCTCGTTGACCACTGGCATTAAAACTTTGAAGTTTGGCGCCGATAGCCCGTGCCAATCGATCCAATTCCTGATAGTTCAAGATATCTACCTCTATTTCTCCATCCTTAAGAAAAGTATAAGCTTTCTTACCAGGCTGGTATTGCGCTCTTTTTCCTAAAACATCTATTAAAGTAGAAAATTCCATGACATTATTGCTTTATCAATCAGCTAACTCCAGTAGAAAAGTTTTTCACGATGCTTTGAAAAGGCAAGAAATCCACCAACGGTTATCCGACGATGAGAACCTTCAACCGCAGAAACCCTATGCAAAATTCTGCCTGCATCAAACACAACTAAAGAACCAGCTTCAGGGCTGAGATACATTTTGTCGTATTCTTCCATAACTGAGGCGATCAGCTTACCGTTTACCAAACCATTCTTCCTGATTCCACCATGCTCTTTATCCGGCCATTCTGTCTCTGACCACTCTAAATCATAAAGAACTAATTCTCCTCCAGCATCAGCAGCACTAAGTACTACAAAATAGCTTAGATGATCTTCGGGTTCGACGATAGTTGATAGATGTCGATACCCAGGTGTACAGTGCAGAAACTGATTTTCAAAGTGCCAACCCATATCTTGACCTGGCTCTAAAACTCGAATTGTAGTTGGAGTGTAAGCATAACCCTCAGAAGTCACAGGAAGTTCAACTGGACGGTCACCAGACATGGCACCGAGAACTTCTGTTAGCCTTGTTTCAAAATCGGTTCCTTGACTGAAGAGTTGGCGACAATATTTACGGAAATCAACGGCTTGGTTGCAATATTCAGTTATATCAGCATCAGATACATATAATGCTGGACCGTAAATGAGAATATCTCCAAAAGGTGACCCTGGTAATGGACCTTTATGCGTTAATTGACTAACAACTTTGGATATATCTTCTTGAGAAAAGAAATTCTTGACGACCAGACCATGAATTTGGCGATCACAAATATCTTTAATCCCCTCTGGATACTGATTGATTTCACTCGCATCCAGTTCAACAAAGTTATATAAAGATTTAGCTACAGGTAATTGAATCATGATTTCTCCAAAAGCAACTTCCTTGTATTGTTTCTCTTGTAAGAGAAAGTTGATGCTAGATACATCCTAGACTGTTTTTATAACATCTAGGATGTAACAAATCTCAAATAAAAAATTTCAAATCAAGATTTCAATTCGCACTAATTGCACTACCGATGTGGCAAGAGGTGCTGCAATATTGATCCATCATTGAAGCTACCATTGGGTTGAGTTCATATTGGCTTTTCAGAGAATTGATATATTCGTTTACATCACCCTCCGAAACATCAAAACCTTTACTTTTTGCTATTGCAGAAAGTTTTTCACCCAGAAGTCTAATTTTTTCTTCTCCTTGAACGTCTTTAAGTTCAGCAATAGATCTGGCTACTTCTGCACCAGACCCTGTTGGTTGCATAGCAATTGTACTATCTTCTGTCGCTAACGACTTCATGAAATCAGTAAATTGTTTTAGAGACATTGTGTTTCTCCTAATTAATGAATACTTGGCTTTTTGGCTTTTATTCAAATCTCCAAAATTTGCACAAATAAACCTGGATATACCAATCCTATTATGAATATACACATAATCACCGTACTTTCGCCAAATTCCGGTCTACAGTTCCAGCATTCCATATCAATGACCTTAATAATGTACAGCTTTACAAAGAACTGATATAACTACAGAAATTTATGACTTTGGATTTTCAATAATATTCATTAGCCTTGCTTCTGTACCTTATCACACTTTTCACGGAAATTTATATTAAGAATTTATAAAAAAAACAATAATTTTTGATTGGATAAAAAGTTATTAGCCTTGGACTGAAAACCTTATCAGGCTTTATTTTTGAGGCTTTATTACTGGGATAAACAGTATATAAAATAGTAAGATACTTATGAAAATTTTTGAGAGACAGTTGAGACAGTTAAAACAGTTAAAACAGTTAAATAGCAAGGAATAGCGGATGAACAACAAACAATACAAAGTTTTTTAGATATAATTATTTATGAGCATAAAGTGATTTAACTATTTTGCTTATAAGAATGAGCATTAAACAATATAAACTAATATTAACTAATATTAAGTATTGCTTTCAGTAATACAAAATAACCATTTGATTTACTAATGTAAAGAATATAGCGACGCATACCTTCGCACGATTATAGATGTAATTACCAGTATTATCAAAAAGGTAAATATATTTAATGATTATTCATTTAATCTGTCTATTCGCGTTTGCCTGGTTAAGATAGTTAAAACAGTTAACAAAGTACTTGACATAATTAACGTTAATGCAATAGGGTAAGTCTTATATGTCAAAAGTTGTACCACGTAAAAAAATAAACTTTGAAGAAAACCCAAGCTCACACTCAAGCTTGCGTCTACTCACTTACGGAAAGTTTAGTAAAAAGCAAGATGGATAAAAACGTTGCTAAGGTGGAATTAACGCTGAATGAGTGGTTGATTTTTGATGCTGACGCTAGTCAAAAAAATAGAATTACTATTGGCGCCTTTTTGGCTATTTCTATAGATGATCAAAAAATTTTCTACTGGAGTTAACTAAAAAATGAAAGAACATCAACTTTTATTGGTATAATATGCTAATTTCCGGAATAGTCAAAACAATATTTATTAAGTAAATTTAGGACAGGCAATATATGAATACAAGCGCCATTACTTCCAACTTATCGACTAATAAATGGTTGACTCTTGATGCAGAATCAGCAAGCAATTATCCGGATGGTATTAATCAAATTTACCAAGATGAAATTGATGGAATGATGATCAAAGGAGTTTTTACCCCAGCAGAAATGTCGGAAGTAAAACATAAAATTGAAAACAACAGTTATCAGCTTGAACCTGTAAAATACGGAACTACACTAGGCTCTATTTTAATGACAGCAGGCAGTAATCTTGAAAAATACTTTAAGAATGCAGCTAGCTTCAGAGCAGAATTGAATAAACTTTTTACAACAAATTTTGAAGCGAGAGTTGAAGCAATTTTCAGTATGATGTCAGGAGGTAGAACAGTCGAAGTAGCAAAAGAGAGTGACAAGCGGATTTATACGCCAGCGACAATTAGATTTGTACACCCCAATTTAGGTGGAATACTTCCACATAAAAACAATGATTATATTGAAGAACCATTTTATAGTTACTTGAACCAGGTTACTAGACTAAAAGATGCTCTCAGCTATTATATAGTTATCGACAAGCCAGAACAAGGCGGAGATTTGCTACTTTACGATCTGCTGCCAGAGCAGTCAATAGGTTTAACAAAGAATTTGGATTTAGAAAACTGCTCAAAGAGATGTATTAGCCCTAATGTTGGCGACATGATTCTTTTTCACGGCGGAAAAATAGTGCATAAAATTATTGATGTCAAAGGTCCAAAAACTAGAATTACTATCGGTGGCTTTCTAGCTTTATCTAAAGATGATCGAAAAATTCTCTACTGGAGTTAACTATTAGTGGATCAAGGTTTATGGTCTGACTTTTCATAACATGTACTTTCGTGTGATGAAATAGGGTTGCCCAAGCTTTAATGTTGCGGTTCTTCTGAAAAGAAGGTTGTGGAAAAGCCATGCTGTTTAGTGGTTTGAGGACTTTGTTGTAGGTAAACAAGAGGGAACGATTGAGGTGTTTCGACTTTCAACTCAGCAAAAACATTTGTGGCTGTTGCAGCAAGGTGAACCACGTTCACCTTACCGTACTCAATGTGCCGTTCTCATTGAGGGAATTCTTAATATCGAGATTCTAAAATCGGCTTTAGATAGTGTTGTAAATCGTAATGAGATTCTACGTACAACTTTCAAAAGCTTACCAGGTCAGCTTATTCCCTTCCAAGTCATAACCGATAGTAACCTACCAGTAATTTTTCCGCAGGACTTGAGTGCTTTAACTGCATCAGAGCAGACGGCTAAAATCGAAGCAATTTTTCAAAATATAGGTCTACTGCCTTTCGATTTTACACAAACGCCAACTTTGGACGTATCACTGATTATTCTTTCATCTGATAAGCATTTATTGTTCCTTAGTTTACCGTCTCTCTGTGCAGATAGTTTAACGTTGAGGAACTTGGTGCATGAAATTAGCTGTTACTATGAGGGATTAGCAAAAGTTCAGCTTCGCTCAGAAACGATGCAATATGCTGATTACTCTGAATGGCAACATGAATTACTTACAGCAGAAGATACAAAAATAGGACGAGAGTATTGGAAAAAGCAAGATATCTCTGCTGTTTATAATTTAAAGCTCCCTTTTGAAAATAAGTCAGCTAAATCCAAAGAGTTTCAACCAAAATCGTTTGCTATTACCATTCAGGCGCCTACAGTAGTGAAGCTGAAAACGCTCGCGCAACGGTATAACACTTCAATATCTGTATGTCTACAAGCTATTTGGCATATTTTGCTATGGCGCCTAACAGGAGAATCAAACCTAATCGTTGGCACAGCCTATAATGGTCGTCAATATGAAGAACTACAGGAATCATTAGGATTATTCGCCAAGTATTTACCGATTCGTTCTAATTTAAAAGAAAAATTGCAATTTTCTGAAGTTTTAGAACAAATTCATGAGGCGATAAACAAGCAATACAAATGGCAGAATTATTTTAGCTGGGCTGAAGTAGGTGGATTAAATAGTAATGATCAAAATATACCTTGGTTTCCAGTAAGTTATAATTTTGAAGAACACCAGGATGAATATTTTACAAATAATCTCGTTTTTAATATATATAAACAGTTTACATGTATTGATAAATTGAAGCTTAATCTTTTTTGTCTACTTAAAAGAAACAGCGAAATAATTGTAGATTTTTACTACGATTCAAGCTTGTTTAAAGTAGAGGATGTCAAATGTTGGGCAGGACAATTTAATACTTTGTTAGAAAGCGTTATTGAAAATCCATTAAGTGTAATCAGTAAGTTAAAAATTATTAGTGAATTCGAGCGACAAAAATTATTGTTCGAGTTCAATAACACAAAAACTAATTACTCCAAAATACAATGCGTACATCAACTATTTGAAAAACAGGCAGATAGCACACCAGATCGTGTTGCCCTTGTGTTTGAGAACCAGCAATTAACTTATGCTCAACTAAACCAAAGTGCAAATCAATTGGCACATTATTTGCAGGATTTAGGCGTGGGACCAGAGGTGCTGGTGGCAATTTGTATGGAGCGATCGCTCTTAACAGTCATCGCATTGCTAGCTATTCTCAAAGCAGGTGGTGCTTACGTACCAATCGACCCTCAATTACCCCAGGAACGCCAGTCCTTAATATTAAAAGATACCCAGGCAATAGTGGTACTGGCTAACAAGTCCTCAGCCTCAAATCTCCCAAAACATAGGGTGCGTCTGGTTTCCCTAGATGCAGATTGGGATGTTATAGCCCAAAAAAGCAGTGAAAACTGCCTTAGTGAAGTAACCCCAGAGAATTTAGTTTATGTACTCTACACCTCTGGCTCTACAGGTAAGCCTAAAGGAGTTGCCGTTGAACATCAGCAACTGTTCAACTATCTCAATGGCATCCTAGCTCAACTAAATCTGCCAGATGATGCCAGCTTTGCTTTAGTTTCTACCTTTGCCGCAGATCTAGGTAATACAGTTATCTTTCCAGCTTTGTGTACGGGTGGTTGTCTCCATGTGATTTCTTCTGAGCGAGCTTCTGATGCAGATAGGCTTGCTGATTACTATCGTGATTGGGGCGGTATCGACTGTCTCAAGATTGTTCCCACCCATCTCCAAGCGTTACTAAATTCTTGCCGCAACCCGTCTCAAATTATAGCCCGTCGGTTAGTTTTGGGTGGTGAACCCTTAAGTTGGAACTTAGTTGAGAAGGTGCAAGCCTTAGCGCCTGACTGTACCATCCTCAATCACTACGGTCCGACAGAAGCAACTGTGGGAGTGCTTACTTATCAAGTGGAAAATGGTCGAAACTATTATCATTCAGCGACTGTTCCTCTCGGTCGCCCCCTACCCAATACCCAAATTTTTGTACTAGATGAGCATCTCCTACCTGCTCCCATCGGCGTTCCTGGTGAATTATACATCGGTGGTACTAATTTAACGCGAGGATACTTAAACCACCCAGACTTGACCAAGGAAAAATTTATACCAAATCCCTTTGAAGAGGTAGCAGGGGAGCGCCTGTATAAAACTGGAGATTTAGTACGTTACCTCAGCGATGGTAACATTGAATTCCTCGGTCGGATTGACCATCAAGTGAAAATTCGTGGCTTCCGCATCGAGTTGGGAGAGATTGAGACAGCACTACGACAACACCCAGCAGTGCGAGAAACTGTTGTGATCGCCCTGGAAGATGAACGGGATGAAAGGCGCCTAGTTGCCTATGTCGTTCCAGATCAAAAGCAAACATCAACAAACAGTGAACTCATAAGCTTTTTGCAGAAGTTGCTGCCTGACTACATGATGCCCTCTTGCTTTGTAATGCTGGACGCTTTGCCGCTCATGCTCAACGGTAAACTGGATCGTTGTGCATTGCCAGCTCCTGACTGGCGGTGCCCTAAACTAGAAGCATCCTTCATTGCACCTCGCACTCCAGAAGAAAAACTATTAGCTGATATTTGGGCGGAAGTTTTGGGTGTTGAGCGAGTGGGAGTGCAAAACAACTTTTTTGAGTTAGGCGGAGATTCTATCCTCAGTATTCAAATTGTCGCCAGAGCAAAGGGCGCAGGGCTTTTTCTCACTCCCATGCAGCTATTTCAGCATCAAACAATCGCCGAGTTAACCGCAGTAGCAAATAAGACTTACAATATCCAGATAGAACAGGGGTTAGTGACTGGCGAAGTGCCTTTGACACCCATCCAACACTGGTTTTTCGAGCAAAATCTGCCATCGCCGCATCACTGGAATATGTCGATTTTGCTGGAAACTCCACCAAATGTAAACTTTAACTGGTTGGTGCAAGTTATAGAACACTTAAACCAACATCACGATTCTCTGCGCCTACGGTTTAAGCGAGTGGGTACAAGTTGGCAGCAAATATATATCAGTGACAACATAGCTCCATTGTCTTGGATAGATTTGTCAAATCGAGGGGCGCCAGAGCAAGCCAGTGCTATTGAGACAGAAGTTGCCAAAATGCAGGCAACGCTGAATTTGTCAACCACACTGATGCGAGTTGTTGTGTTTCACCTTGGTAATAATCAACCAGGGCGTTTGGCAATTATTATCCACCATTTAGTCATGGATGGTATCTCTTGGCGCATCTGGTTAGAAGATTTCCACAGAGCTTACCAACAGCTTAGTCAGGGTGCAGCCATCCAACTAAGCGCCAAAACGACTTCTTTCCAGCATTGGGCAGAGCGTCTGAGCGCATACGCTCAATCTACAGCACTTCAGCAGGAGTTAAATTATTGGCTGAACAACAGTTCTCATCAATCTCGATTGCCTAGAGATCATTTTTATCAGCCTAATATCGTTGCTTCTGCCCGCACTGTCTCCGTATCCCTGAGTATAGAAGATACTCAAACTTTGTTGCAAGAAGTTCCAGCCGTTTATAAAACCCAAATCAACGATTTGTTCTTAACATCTCTAGCATTAGCTTTTAGGCAGTGGACTGGAGAAAACACTTTACTGCTTGAGTTAGAAGGACACGGGCGGGAGGCACTTTTTAATGATGTGGATTTGTCACGCACCATTGGCTGGTTTACTACTCATTTCCCCGTTCTGCTGGACTTATCTCTCAATTGTGGGGAAGCAACGTCTAATGTTGAGAATGGTAAAAAATCTCAGGCTATTGGCTTGGCTTTAAAATCGGTTAAGGAACAATTGCGGCAAATTCCTAACCGAGGTATTGGCTATGGCTTGCTGCGCTATCTCAGTGGCAACCCAGAAGTTACCAAAAAACTCCAAGCTTTTCCTGAAGCTGAGGTTAGCTTTAACTACCTGGGACGGTTTTCACAGGTGCTACCGCAATCAACACCATTTCGGTTAGTAAAAGAGTCTACGGTATCTGAGCGCAGCCTACAAGGAAAGCGAACTCATTTAATTGCGATTGATGCGATCGTTCTCGACGGCAAGCTACAATTAAGCTGGACTTATAGCGAGAATGTGCATAAGCGATCAACAATTGCAAATTTGGTTGAGAATTTTATCGCCGCACTTAAGGAAATTATCCGTCACTGCCTAGCAGCGCGCTCTTGCTACACGCCTTCTGATTTTCCGCTAGCTAAGTTGAACCAGCAACAGATAGATCGACTCGGCGCCAAATTTGCTATTAAAGATGTCTACTGCCTTTCACCTCTACAACAAGGCTTACTCTTCCACAGCCTGTATGCCCCAAACTCAAGAATGTACTTCCAGCAAAAGATTTTTACATTGCACGGAAAATTGCACATTCAGGCTTTTCAGCAAGCATGGCAACAGGTAGTAAATCGGCACCCCAGCTTGCGAACTATCTTTATTTGGGAAGAATTGGCTAACCCGCTCCAAGTCGTATTAGAGCAGGTCAAGATACCTTGGGAGATGTCAAATTGGTGTCAGGTGTCTGCCAAGGAACAAGAACAACAATTACTGGCTTATCTCCAGACAGATTTGCAGCAGGGTTTTTCCCTTAGTGACATACCCCCAATGCGATTGGCGCTAATCCAAACTGCTACAGACACTCATCAACTGATCTGGAGTCATCACCATTTATTACTAGATGGTTGGTGCAATTCTATTATTTTAAAAGAGGTTTTCAACTTCTACGCAGCATTATGTGAAGGTTATGATTTATACCTTGATGATGTCTGTCCTTATCGAGACTATATTGCCTGGTTGCAACAGCGGGACTGGCGGGAGGCGGAAATTTTTTGGCGAAAAGCGTTGAGTGGGCTACGCGCGCCAACGAATTTGGCAGTAAATGCGGCAAATAGTTTGCCTAACGATGAACAGGGATATACTCAGGAGCAAATTTATCTTTCAACTAAGGTAACATCGCTCCTACAATCCTTTGCTAGACAGCATCATCTAACGCTCAACACCCTCATCCAAGGGGCTTGGGCTTTGTTGTTAAGCCGATACAGTGGTGAGGAAGACGTAGTATTTGGGATAACTGTCTCTGGTCGTCCACCAGAACTGTCAGGGGTTGAGGCGATCGTGGGATTATTAATTAATACCCTACCAATGCGGGTACAAGTTTCTCCCTATGTGTCCCTACTTTCTTTGTTTCAGCAGTTACAACAGCAACAAACTGAGATGCTTCAGTATCAGCACAGTTCATTGGTGCAGATTCAAGAGTGGAGTGAGATACCGCGAGGAACACCCTTGTTCGATAGTTTTGTGACCTTTGAAAATTACCCAGTAGATGTTTCCTTACGAGAACAAAATGGTAGCCTAAAAATTCTCAATGTTCGTTTCTTTTTTGAGACAAACTATCCGCTAAGTGTGACAGTAGAACCTGGAGCGGAACTGCTAATACGGATCGACTATTTCCCCAACCGATTTGATGCTGACACCATTCGTAGGATACTACAACAGCTTCAGACTGTGCTAGAAAATATTCCCGTCAATATAGCCCATCCTCTATCGGATATTTTCCTAGCTACTGAAACTACTGCAGTAGAAAGTCAGCAACTAGTAAACAGTTTCAATACTGACCTGGAGTAAAACATTTAAGGAGGAAATTATGTGTGGCATTTGCGGATACTTTGATATTTCAAAACAGCCCATTCAAGGAAAAGAAGTCATAGAAAAGATGACTAACACATTAATTTATCGAGGACCAGATTCATCTGGATATTTTATAAAAGACAATTTGAGACTGGGTTTTCGTCGGTTAAGCTTTATCGACTTAGATGGAGGCAATCAACCATTATATAATGAAGATAAAACAATTGTTTTGGTATGCAATGGTGAGATATACAACTATCTAGAACTTCAAGTAAAATTGATTCAAAAGGGTCATAAATTTTCCACAAATACAGATGTTGAAGTTTTGATTCACCTGTATGAGGAATATGGGCTAGATTTTTTAAACCAACTCAATGGCCAATTTGCTTTTGCTCTTTACGATTATCAAAAGCAACAATTAATTTTAGCTAGAGACCAAATGGGTATTTGTCCACTTTTTTACACAATTGTGGATAAAATATTGATTTTTGGCTCAGAAATCAAAGCGATTTTAGCCCATCCATTAGTTAGCCGTGAGGTTGACCTTGTTGGTTTAGATCAAATATTAACGTTTCCCGGATTAGTCAGTCCGAGAACTATGTTTAAAAATATCAGTAGTTTAAAAAGTGGTCATTACATATTTATTAAAGATTCTCAGATAAAAATTAGAGAGTATTGGGATTTAGATTATCCAAAAATTAATGAAACTCCTTCTTACCAACCGGAAAGCTATTATACAGAAAAATTAAAAGAACTGCTTATACAATCAATTAAGTATCGCTTAAATGCTGATGTGCCTGTAGGAGTTTATGTAAGTGGCGGTTTAGATTCTTCATTAATTGCAGCAATAGTTAATAAAATACGTCCTGAAAGCAATATACATTCTTTCTCTATAGGGTTCATAGATAAAGATATATGCGAGTCAAAATATCGGGAAATTTTACTGAAAGAACTGAATTTTATCCATCACGATATTTGCTTTGATTGGCGCCAAATTAGTGATGGCTTGGTGAAAGCTATTTATCATTCTGAATGTCCACTCAAAGAAACCTATAATACAGCTTCTTTGGCTCTTTCAAGCTGTGCCAATAGTAACCATATTAAAGCTGTTTTAACAGGTGAAGGAGCAGATGAACTGTTTGCAGGCTATGTTGGCTATCGTTTTGAACAATTACGAACCAATAAACTTTCCCAAAACCAAAGGAATTATAATTTGGAAACTATTTTAGAGGACGAGTTAAGGCTTAAAGTATGGGGAGATGAAAATATTTTCTATGAAAGAGATTTATATGCTTACCAGGAAACAAAATCAGCTTTGTATTCCTCAGACCTTAATGAGAGATTTAGTGAATTTGACTGTCTTAACTTTGAGTTAGTAAACCCAGCAAAGCTCCGAGATAGGCATTTTCTTGATCAAAGGTCTTATCTTGATTTTAAGTTAAGGTTATCAGATCACTTGGTTGCTGACCACGGTGATCGCATGGCTTTAGCTAATTCGGTTGAGGCTCGTTATCCATTCTTGGATATTAATCTTGTTGAATTTGCGAAAGAAATACCTTCAAATTTAAAGCTCAATGGTTTAAAAGAAAAATATATTCTCAAACAAACAGCAAAAGACTTTCTTCCTCAACAAATTATTGAGAGAGAAAAATTTGCTTTTCATGCACCAGGAAGCCCTTATTTATTGAAACAAGATATTGAATATATCAATGACATATTGTCAAGCGATTTGATAAAAAAACAAGGCTATTTCAATCCCGTCACTATTGACAACCTCAAAAAACAATATCTTCAAGATGGTTTTCACCTTAATCTTCCTTTTGACATGGACTTGTTAATCATACCACTTACTTTTGGAATATTTTTACAGGAATTCAAAATGCCTAACGTTAACTAACATTATTAAACACTCTCAGCTTGGAAATATTAAACCATCAATTTAAATCAAAATTGGGCAACTTATGGGGCAGAGTCACAAAGGGGAAATGTTAGGTATTTTAGGTGGTATGGGTCCGTTAGCATCGGCTGAATTTTTGAAAACTATATATGAAAGTAATATCGTCGGTCAACGTGAACAAAAATCTCCTAAAGTTATAGTTTATTCTGACCCCACTTTACCTGATAGAACGGAGGCTTTGCTAAGAGGTGACTATAACACTTTACTTGAGCAGTTGATAGGAGCTTTATATAAGTTATGCGAATTAGATGTTGACAAGATTGTGATTTGTTGCGTAACATCTCATTACTTACTCCCTAAATTGCCATATGAGCTAAGGGATAGAGTAATTTCTCTAGTTGATATCATCTTCAAAAAGATTTTAGAGCGACAGCAAAAGTATTTATTAATTTGCTCAACGGGAACATGCAAGTTAGGAATATTTCAAAATCATATTCTCTGGCAGTTTGTTCAAGATTACATTATTTTACCTGATGAGAATGACCAAAATCTAATTCATCAAATGATTTACTATTTAAAAAGTAATGGTAAATATGAAAAATGCGTTCCCATTTTAGAACAGCTAGAAATTAAGTATAATATCCAAAAATTTATTGCAGGTTGCACAGAAATTCATCTACTAAATAAAAACTTAAAAAAAATTAAAGGGGAAATTAAAAAAAGTGTTTTTTTAGACCCATTAATGATTATTGCAGAAGAATTATGGAGCATATCAGTTCTTCAAGAGTATACCAATTTACCAAATACAATTGCTTGTTTCAAGCTACTCTCTCAAATATTATCACCAGATTTTCATGAAATTAAATTAGTAGGAAAATATCATTAAAAACATTATGAGTTCTCAAACTTTTATCCCTTATATCCAAGATTGGTTTAGCAAAACTGCTGAAAAATTTAGTAACAATATTGCTATTGATTGCGGTCAGCAAAAATTTACATATAGCGAAATTGAAACGCAGTCTAACAAACTGGCAAATTTTCTGATTGAGCATGGCGCCAGTAAAGGCTCGATTGTAGCTATTCTGGCTCAAGATTCTGTTAAAGTTATTATTGCCATTATCGGTATTTTAAAAGCAGGCTGTGTTTTTGTGCCGCTAGTTCCAGACTTACCCGAACACCGAATTAATACTATTATTGCGGAAGTATCGCCGCAATGGTTTATTGTTGATGCAGTCGGATTAAAGAAAATTAGTAATGGAAGAACATCTGAGTTTTCATCACCAGTTATTTGCCTAGAAGAAACTCAAGTTCCTGATAAATTTCAGTATCTAAATAATTATTTGCATGATTATACAAAATATTCTCAAGTGGAGAAACCGAGTGTTGAGTTAGAACCTGACGATATGTGCTACCTATATTTCACCTCTGGTTCGACGGGAAAGCCCAAGGGAATTGCAGGACGTTTGAAAGCTATTAGCCATTTTATCAACTGGGAAATCACAACCTTTAATATTAAAGAATTAAGCAGATGTAGTCAATTAATAACTCCTGTTTTTGATGCTTTTCTTAGAGATATTTTTGTACCTTTATGTTCTGGTGGTGTCGTTTGTGTACCGAAGGATGTTGATACTATTCTTGATGCTAAGAAATTAATTGAGTGGATAGATAATCAGCAAATTAATCTAATACATTGCGTACCTTCCTTATTTCGCTCTATCTTGAATGAGGATTTAGAACCGAAAAATTTTTCATCTTTACAATATATTCTTTTATCGGGAGAACCCATACTGCCTGCGGATGTCAGCCGTTGGATGGATATTTACGGTGACAGGATTCAGTTAGTCAATCTTTATGGCGCCTCTGAAACAACAATGACAAAGTTCTTTTATTTCGTCAAGCCTGCTGATCAAGAACGGCGATCTATCCCTATTGGTAAGCCAATGGATGGGGCTGCGGCTTTAGTTGTTGATGACCGAGGAAAAGTTTGTCTTCCGGGAATGGTAGGTGAAATTTATATTCGGACTCCCTATCGCACCTTGGGATATTATCAGCAGCCAGAGTTAACAAATCAAGTTTTTGTTCAAAATCCTTTTAGTAATAATCCCAATGATATTGTCTATAAAACAGGTGATTTAGGGCGCCTTTTAGAAGATGGAAATTTTGAATGTTTGGGTCGGAAAGATGGTCAGGTAAAAATTAGAGGGGTGAGAATAGAATTAGGGGAAATTGAGAATTATCTACGGCTTCATATATCAGTTAAGGATGTGGTTGTCGTAGATCGGGAAGACTCAAAAGGTGATAAATATCTGTGTGCTTATGTTGTTCTCTTTGAAGAACTGGAATCAGGTAAGTTGAGAGATTTTTTATTACAATCCCTGCCAGAAGCGATGATACCTTCGGTATTTGTGGTAATGGATGCTTTGCCAAGAACCATTAGTGGTAAAGTAGATAGGCGATCACTCCCATTACCTAACCGACAACAAAACCGAACTTTTGTGCCACCCAGGACACCTATGGAGACACAGTTGGCGCAAATTTGGGGACAAGTCCTGAATCTTGACCGAGTAGGATTGAACGATAACTTCTTTGAATTAGGTGGACACTCCCTCAACGCCACTCAGCTACTTTCGCGCGTAAGTAAAGCCTTTCAAATAGAAATACCCCTGCGATCTCTGTTTGAGTCGCCGACATTAGCTACCCAAGCAGAAAGTATTGAGACTCTGTGTTGGGCAAAAGAAACACCACAAGTTCCGCAGTATAGTTTCGAGGGTGCATTCGAGGAGGGAGAATTATGACAACCATCAAGTTTTTGTCTTCACTGCGCCAGCTCAATGTCAAACTGTGGGTGGAAGGCGATCGCCTCCGTTATACTGCACCTCAAGGAACGCTAACACCTGCTCTTAAAGCCGAGTTATCTCAACGGAAAGCGGAAATCCTCGACTTTTTGTGTCAAGCTACAACTAGTCCTGCGACTTGTCAACCATTGCTACCAACCTCACGGAATACCACACTTCTCCTCTCTTTTGCCCAACTTAGGTTATGGTTTCTCGACCAATTAACCCCTAGTAGCTCGGTATATAATATATCTGGAGCCGTTGAAATTCAAGGTAGAATCAACGTAGCAGCACTAGAAAATAGCCTGAATGAAATTATTCAACGCCACGAAATCTGGCGTACCAGCTTTAAAGCGGTAGATGGGGAACCGATACAAGTGATTGCTCCCAGCTTCAGTTTCACGCTCAAGCAGGTGGATATGAGGCCAGTGTCAAAACAACAAATAAAAGAAGTAAAATTATTTACAAGAAAGGAAGCACAACAGCCATTCAATTTATCGGAAGCCCCATTGCTACGAGCAACATTGCTGCAATTGGATGACGTTAACTATGTGCTAATTTTGACAATTCATCACATTGTCTTCGATGCTTGGTCTTGGGGAGTGCTAATTGGGGAATTAGGGACACTCTACGAAGCAAACTCAATAGGGATAAAGCAGACACTCCCCGAACTCCCCATCCAGTATGCAGACTTTGCCTGCTGGCAGCGACAGTGGTTACAGGGCGAGGTACTTTCAACCCAGCTTGCCTACTGGAAACAAAAGCTGAGTGGCAACTTGCCTTTGTTGCAACTGCCTAGCGACCGTCCAAGATTGCCGCAGCCAAATTTCCAAGGAGCAAGGCGATCACTAATACTATCTAAAACTTTATCAGAGGCATTAAAGAACCTAAGCCAGCAGTCGGGTGCAACTCTGTTTATGACGCTGCTGGCAGCATTCAAGACCTTACTTTATCGCTACACAGGTCAGGAAGATTTGCTGGTAGGCACAGCTACAGCAGGTCGCAACCAACCGGAATTAGAACAACTAATTGGCTGTTTTGTTAATACCTTGGTGCTACGAACTGACCTTTCCGGCAACCCAACTTTTTTAACGCTGCTAGAACGGGTGCGCTCCGTGACGCTCGAAGCGTACCAATATCAGGACTTGCCCTTTGAGAAGTTGGTGGAGGAATTACAGCCAGAACGCGATTTGAGTTACTCACCGCTATTCCAAGTCGGGTTTGCTTTCTATAATGCTCCCAAAACAGAACTAAAGCTTTCTGGCTTGACTTTAAGTTCTCAGCCCATAGATAGCGGCACTGCCAAGTTGGATTTAACCTTGTCCTTTAAAGAAGGCGAAGAAGGATTAACGGGGTGCTTGGAGTATAAAACAGAACTGTTTGATGCTAGCACAATTACCCGCATACTGACTCATTATCAAATCTTGCTAGAAGGCATTGTTGCTAACCCACAACAGCGATTGCATGAGTTGCCCTTATTGACTACATCTGAGCGCCAACAGTTAGTGTGGGAGTGGAATGATACCCAAACAAAGTATCTTCCTGACATGTGTGTTCATCAGCTATTTGAGGCTCAAGTTGAGCGATCACCCGATGCAATCGCATTATTGTTTAATGACTTTAAACTTACTTACCAGGAGTTAAACGCCAAAGCTAATCAACTAACCAACTATCTGCGCTCACTTGGTATAAGACCAGAGATGCGAGTGGGAGTTTGCTTAGAGCGGTCGCCCTTAACAATTATAAGCATCTTAGCGATCTTCAAAGCGAGTGGTGTTTATGTACCCCTAGACCCTACCTATCCTAAAGAACGCTTGGCTTTTATGATGGAAGATGCCAGATTATCGGTGTTACTCACCCAAAAATCTGTGGACATTGAACCAGGACAAACGACAACTGTAGTTTGCTTAGATCCAGAATGGGAAACGAATGCCTACGACACGGCATCGTCGAACGCGCGATACAGCAATACCAACCTTAACCAAGTTGTCACCTATGATCCCGCAGCTTACATCATCTATACATCCGGCTCTACAGGTAAGCCTAAAGGTGTTCTCTTAGCACACCAAGGGCTGTCTAACTTAGCCTTAGCTCAAATTAAGGCGTTTGATGTTCACTGTGATAGCTGTGTGCTTCAATTTGCCTCCCTTAGTTTCGATGCCTCAGTCAGTGAAATTTTCATGGCTTTGGTAGCAGGAGCAACACTTTGTTTGGCAACCACTGATGAGCTAATTGGTACAAATTTGCTAAGACTGTTGCGTGATTGCGCCATCACAACGGTAACATTGCCACCATCTGTGCTGGCAGTGCTACCTGAATTGGAACTTCCGGCTTTGCAGACAATCATCGTCGCTGGAGAAGCTTGTTCTGCCGATATAGTAGCGCGTTGGGGACGCAATCGCCGCTTATTTAATGCTTACGGACCGACCGAAGCAACCGTCTGCGCTACCATTGCTGAATGCAGCAATACCAAAAGTCAACCGCCTATTGGTCGTCCAATTGCCAACACCCAAGTCTATATTCTAGATCGCCATCTCCAACCCGTCCCCATCGGAGTGCCAGGAGAACTATATATTGGTGGCATTGGACTAGCTCGTGGCTACCTCAACCGCTCAGATTTGACTCTTGAGAAATTTATTTTTAATCCTTTTGGTCAGGCAAAATCGGAAAAGCTATACAAAACTGGGGACTTAGCCCGCTATCTTAGCGATGGCAATATTGAGTTTCTCGGTCGCATCGACCATCAAGTGAAGATTCGTGGTTTCCGCATTGAACTCTTGGAAGTTGAAACCGTGCTGCGCCAACATCCAGATGTGCTTAAGAGTGTCGTTACAGCCATAGAAGATTCTTCTGGTAAGCGTTTAGTGGCTTATATTGTCCCTCAAAATGGCATCACAATCAATCAGCAAGAACTAAAGGACTATCTCAAGAAACACCTGCCAAATTATATGGCGCCTTCTGCCTTAATTATCCTAGACACCTTGCCCCTGACACCCAATGGTAAAGTAGATCGCAAAGCTCTCTTAGCCCTCAATGCAGACAGAAGCCCAGAAGCAGATACTTTCGTTATTGCGCGCGATAGCTTAGAACTAGAACTAGTGAAGATTTGGGAAGAAGTTCTCAACGTTCGCCCGATTGGTGTAAAAGAAAACTTCTTTGACCTTGGCGGTCATTCCTTAATCGCGGTGCGTCTCATGGCTTTGATTCAGCAGCAGTTCGGACGAGAGCTACCCCTATCAATTCTTTTCCAAAGCGGGACAATCGAACAACTGGCGACTATTCTCCGCTCTCAAATTTCCCGACCTTGGTCTCCTCTAGTGGGAATTAAAACCGCAGGTTCTAGACCGCCTTTATTTTGTGCCCACCCAATTGGTGGTAACGTTCTGGGATATGTGGCATTAGGGCGCTATTTAAGTCCAGACCAACCGCTTTACGCTCTGCAAGCTCCTGGAGTCGATGGGCAACAGCCTTACACAGATATTGCCGAATTGGCGACTTATTATATCAAAGCCGTGCAAGCTTTTCAACCGGATGGTCCATACTTTTTGGGGGGACACTCCTTTGGTGGACTTGTAGCTTTTGAAATGGCTCGACAACTTCAACAACAAGGACAAAAGATTGGCTTACTACTAATTATAGATACACCAGCACCCATTCACGGCGAAGTTACCGAACCGATAGATGATGCTAGATGGATGGTGAAGCGAGCGCAGGTACTAGAACGCTTTTTTGGCAAAAAACTGTTAGTTGACGAAGCAGAACTGACTCAGCTAGAACCAGAAGCCCAATTCAATTACTTTTTAAAGAAATTAAGACGGGTTAATCTCATTCCTCCCGATGCAGGACAACAAATGATTCGTCGCATAGTACAAGTTCAAAAAGCTAGTTACCAAGCTTTAATAAATTACGTGCCGCAGGTTTATCCAGGTAAAATAACCCTCTTGCGCGCCAACAATGTACTAGCAGAAGATTCTTTTGGTGTGTTTGCCCAAAGCTTCCGTCAACCTGCCTTGGGGTGGGGTGAATTGACAACTCAACCGATAGAAGTCTATGAAGTACCGGGCGATCATGTGACAATGCTCGCCGAACCTCACGTCCGGGTGCTGGCAGAGCAGTTGAAACGTTGCATTGATTTTTAAGATTTTTAATATGATAAATGACAGCTTAGTACAAATTGTTGCTCTAGCAACTTCTTTATCAGAACGTCTTAGTAAAGAAGCAGATTTAGTTAACTCTCAGCAAGTCAACGATGAGCTATTAGAGCGTTGGTGTGAAGTAGTTGCTCAAGGTGATTGGGAAAAATTACAGTATCGGCTGCAATGGGATGGATTAGACGTTAATACAGTTCGTCGGGTACTCTCGGCAACGTATCTGGCAAAATCAAAGCCGCTACCAGCTTGGGCAGAAACTTTGAGAGAGATTATTCAAACTGCTGCCAAATTTAATTTAGATCAAGTAAGTTTAAACACTAACCAATTCCCCATTGAGCCTGAAAATCCATTACCGTTTGAAGACATATTGCTACCTGCTGTTTTGGTAGGGCGCCAGAAATTACTAACTTTTTTGGAGTTGCAATCACCTGACTATTTACCTTTAGAACTGCTTTCGGAAAAAGCTTACTTACAACTAGAGCGCGGCTTACTACAGAGGTTGGTAAATCTCAGTGCCAAAACCCTACAATTTGAATTTGCTAATTTTCGTCCCTCTAGTTATAATGCGCTCAATTTAATGCTAGAAAATTTAAATTTTTTAGCAGAAGGACAATCAAGTAATCCTAGTGTTAAATACTATATTGATTTTGTTGAAACACTTCTGCAAGATGGGTTATCGGGGTTTTTCCAAAAGTATGCAGTTTTGGGTAGACTATTAGCTACAACCGTTGATTTTTGGTTAGAAGCAACAGCAGAGTTTCTCCAACGCTTGCAAGCTGACAAAGCAAAACTTGAGAGTTATTTAAATTGTACAGATTCTTTAGGAAAGGTTACAGCTATCTCTGGCGCCGTTTCTGACTTTCACAATCGCGGACGTTCTGTATTGATTATCACTTTTACATCTGGGCAAAAGTTAGTCTATAAACCGAAAAATTTGGGCTTAGAAGTAGTTTATAACCAGTTATTAGATAAGTGCAATACTCTCGGCGCCCCTTTAGCTTTTAAAGTTATAAAAATCCTAAACTGTCACACCTATGGTTGGGTTTTTGACTACGTGGAACAACAGTCGTGCAAGAATGAAGCAGCAGCACAACGATTTTATCAGCGCGCTGGAATGCTGTTGTGCTTGTTGTATATTCTAGGAGGAAATGACTGTCACTACGAGAATTTCATTGCTTGTGGCGAATATCCGGTATTAATTGATACGGAAACTTTATTGCATCCTCAAGCCAAGCCGATAGAAGGTTCTGTGCAAGCTATAGAAGAAATGACTGAGATTGAACGGCAGTTTCATGATTCAGTGCTGCGTACTGGACTTTTACCTCATTGGGATTTCAGCCCCGACGGGCAAATTGCTTACGATGTCAGTGCTTTAGGCAGTGTGAATCCACAGCAAGCACCCTGGCGATTACCGCGCTGGAAAGCTGTAAATACGGACGAAATGCACTTGGCTTATGAGAAAGTTAAGTTAGCTGTCCAGGCAAATGTACCGATGTTACATGAAGTTGCGCTCTCCCCTAACGACTACTTAGAAGAAATAGTCATAGGGTTTAGGCAAATGTATCTTTTTTTGAGCGATCACCAACAAACACTGCTGACAGATGATGACTTTTTGATAGCACTACAGGCACAGCCAGTACGATTTCTTTTCCGCGCTACCAAAGTTTATCAAGTCATTTTAGAAAAATCTTTGACCCCAAAATTTCTTCGTAATGGCATTGAACGTAGTATTGAACTGGATATTCTTAGTCAAACTTTTCTCACATCTAAGCAAAAACCGCAAGCTTGGCCAATTTTGCGATCCGAACTTCAGGCAATGGAGCAGTTAGATATTCCCTACTTTGGCACATCTTGCAACAGTGATGCTCTTAATATTGGACTGGAACAACCTTTAGAAAAGTATTTTAAACAATCAAGCTATAACCAGTTTCTCAAGCGGTTACAAAACCTCAATCAAACAGATTTAGTTAACCAAATAGGGATTATTCGAGGGTCTTTTTATGCCAGAGTCGTGCAAACTCCTGTTGCTTACGAATTATCAAATCCTAACTCCAAATCTGATTTCTCACAAACTGCCATTTTAACTTCTTTTCAATTACAAGAGAAAGCTCTTGTAATTGCTCAGGAAATTGAAGCGAACTGTCTGCGCGACACCTCTTTTAACGTTAACTGGATTGGCTTCGGCTATGCACCCAATGCTGAACGCTTCCAATTCCAGCCTTTGGGTTATAGTCTCTATGATGGTAATTGTGGTGTTGCTTTATTTTTAGCAGCAGTTGCTCATGTCACGGCTAGTACCCATTGGAGTAACTTAGCTGTGGATGCTTTACAGTCTTTGCGGACAGTATTACAGACACCCAATGATTTATTCGCCCAAAAATTTGCTAAACGAATTGGCATAGGTGGAGCAACAGGAATTGGCTCTATTATTTATTCTCTAGTTAAAATCAGCCAATTCTTATCAGATACAGCACTGCTAGAAGATGCCCAGTTAGCTGCTAAGTTAATTACACCAGAACTCATCGCAGCCGACCAACAACTGGACGTAATTGGGGGAGCAGGAGGAGCAATTTTAGGGTTATTAACACTTTATCAGCAAACAGGTGAATTAGCGATTTTAGACAAAGCTATTCACTGCGGTCAGCATTTGCTTGCACATCGCGTCAGTGAGCAAGAGCGACCCAGAGCATGGAAAACTATAGCCCAAAATCCGTTAACAGGTTTCTCGCATGGAGCAGCTGGCATTGCTTATGCTTTATTACGGCTTTATGCTGTCACCAAAGATCAAGCTTACTTACAAGCGGCTGAGGAGGGAATTGCCTATGAATGCAGTGTTTTCTCAACTGCATTTGCCAATTGGCCTGACTTACGTCGCCAATCTGGGTTTATGGTAACATGGTGTCATGGCGCCCCAGGTATTGTAATGGCACGGTTAGGTAGTTTATCAATATACCAAACAAATGAAATATATAAAGATGTGGAACTTGGATTGCAGACGACTCAGAAGTATGGCTTACAAGGTATAGACCATCTCTGTTGCGGCAATTTTGGTCGTATAGAAGTTTTATTGCTGGCAGCCCAAAAACTATCTTGTCCTCAGTTGCTAGAAACTGCTCAGAAAAACGCTGCTTGGGTGGTAGCGCGAGCTGATAAAATAAGTGGGTATCAACTATTTAATAACTTGCCAAATTCCTTGCATAATCCCAGTTTTTTCCAGGGCACAGCAGGCATTGGCTACCAATTGTTACGGTTGGCATACCCAGAAGTGTTGCCAGCAGTGTTGCTATGGGAATAAGCAAATTTATATGATTGCTGCTGCTATCTTCTCGCTGGTTTGGCTTGTTCGTCGTTTGCTGAGTTTTTTTCGACCTCTTTCCGTGCTTGTTTCTCTGGCGGCGTTAAGTTCTATGTTGCTGCTTATAGGCGCCTCCAAATGCCTGAAATAGTGCTATTCCACATTAAGGAACTTTACATTGATACGATTAGAATCATATGCTTCACGTTGTTTCTCTTTCAACGCACGGGGAGTATTGTTATAGTAAGTAGGTGGGCAGAAAAATTTATAGGTATGTAACAAAAGCTTAACCTGAGCTATTTTTGTTAAATTTTACACGTTGCGTACTGCAGTTTCCTTTTTCTCCTCTAGTCTCAATACCATCAATCACAGCATAAGCAAGGTCTAGTTCATCATCAAAATTTTGCCCACGTAATTCGTCTTTTTTAAGGTGTTGCCACTCCAACTCAATTGGGTTCATCTCAGAGCAATATTTAGGCAAGAAAAAAATGTACAAACCCATTTGTTCCCATTTTGGCCATAATTGTTGGACTTCTCTGCATCGATGTATTGGTCCATTGTCTTGCACGATTACTCTTATGCGTCCTAATTCTTGTGCTTCCTGGGCTTCTCGTTCCATCATATTCATATATGACCAACGGTTAACGCCTCCAATTACAAGCCCATAAACAAAACTTATCAACGGTTGAAGAAATCCAATAATGCTCAAACGGCGACCACGACGTGCTGTTTGTTCTACACGTTTTTGCTCACCTTTGAAGTAGTACGTATAACCAGGTTCACTCCATGCACAAAACCCTGATTCGTCTAAATACTTTAAGTCTATCTCTCCGGCGCCTGCTGAAAGTTCCAGCATATCCAAGTCTGCTTGTTTATTCTCTCGTACTACCGGGTCTTGTTTCCCCTTGTGACTTTTTCTTGTTCGCTTCCAATTGACCCCCTTTTTTTGAGTACCCGCCTTATTCTGTCGGGACTCAACTTTATTGAATGTTCGTGTTCTAATTTTTGAGCGAGTTGAAAACTATTGTATGTGCGTGGTTCTTCTCTTAGGCATTTTTCCAAAAATACGATGTTAGCTTCCGCCCATTTTGGTTTTCTCCCTCTACCGGGCTTTTCCCAAAGCCCTTCCAAACCATGCTTTTCCCATTTGTGCAAAACCTCTCTTACAGTTTGAGCAGTTAAATCAAAGTGAGCAGCTATATTCTCTACATACCAGCCATGTGCGTTTAACCTAATTATTTCTGCTCGGTCTTTGACCTTGCGTGGTGCGTCTGCTGTTCTCAGATTTAACAGGGTTTGGTTTTGCTCAGAAGTCAAAAATACTCTTAGGCGGGCGCCCATACTTTTTGTTACCTCGGTAGATGCTTTTTGCGTATTTATTTATCTTTACATAGTTTGGTTTTATTTTGCCTACCTACTTATGTTGACTGCGCCGTTGCAATCCGCATTGATTAAAAAACCTTGAGAAGACTTGTACAAACCGCGTTTTACTCGTTTTCCTGATGGTTGCCACCCTTCAGATTTTGCTTATGTCTTTTACAACGTCTACAACGTATTTATAACAATAGTTTAACGTTGTTGTCATATTCTACAGCGTTAAATTTCATCAAATTTATTGGATGAGTCAACATCGCTAAAATTTCCTACCATTGTTTCAAATAATACCTTGCAAATGCCTGTGGCACCATTACGATTTTTAGCTACATTTATCTCCATTACTCCTTTATCTTGTGTATCTGGATTATAATATTCATCTCGATAAAGAAGCAATCCTATATCCATGTCTTGTTCTATATCTCCTGAGTCTTTAATATCAGCTATTGTTGGGCGTTTATTTGTTTGATTTTCTACACCCCTATTAATTTGAGCTAGTGCTATAAATGGAACATCAAATTCTTTGGCAATATCTTTAAATGCACCAGAAAATTTACCAACTGCTTGCGCTCTATTCCCTGCTGCTCTATCACCAAGTTTTTGAATATAGTCCATTACTACTAAACCTAAACTTCCTCGCTTTGACTTAACTCTTCGGAGTACAGAACACATCCGTGAAGGGTTTTGGATACTAGCTGGCGTATCATCAATAATAATAGGCAGTTGGCTTAAAGCTACCACAGCCTGTTTTAAATTCTCTATTTCGTCTCGGTATATTTGATTGCTCATTAGCCTACTAGAATCAATACCCGAATGCATTGCCAAAAATCTTTTAGTTAACTGCGATTTAGACATTTCCGCAGAAAAGAAAACAACAGGTAGTTGTTGATGGATTGCAATATGATTAGCAAAATGGCAGCCTAACCACGTTTTACCCTAAATTTATAAGACTTAATTTTTCACCAAATGTAGGTAGCACATCATTATCTAAAAACGAACTCTTGGAAGTGTAGCTTTCTTCAGTCTCAACAAACTGAATGCCGTATTGTTCACATAGTTGAGCAATGCGGTCTTTTAATCGTCCGGTCGGGATTTGTATAAATCGCTGATTACCAATTCTACCCATGTTCGCACCATCTTTCTGTCCCTTATTCCAACCAAAAACAATAGTGCCGATGTTGTTTTGAATACAGTGGTTAATCACAATACGAGCAGCTTTATTTACTGCGTCTCTAACTTGACGGTTACGCTTTTCAGTTATTAAAGCTAACCGCTCGTTCCAGAAGCCTTGAGGTTTACCATCTTTTAGCTTGGCGACTTGCTTGTTGTACCACTGATTCATGGATTTAAGATGCAACCCGTCAACAATGAAGCTAGTTCCAACATTGGAAACACAAGTCAACCAATTATTGACACCGTGGTCAATGCCTAATACGCTTGACTTGTTTAACTCAACAACCTTGTCGGCTTGTTCGTACACAACAAGAGCGTAAAAGCACATGTTACGTGGAAGAATACGCACTTCCTTAATGTCACCAAACTTGAGGTTAGTTGGCATTGGGAGATAGAACGCATCTAACTTAAACCATGTTTTTACTAATTGTCCCAAAGGAAAACGAAGCATTCCATCTTTCAACTTAATCGCTTGTTTTGGATAGGAGATTAATATTAAACCAGACTTGCGGTAGTTGGGTAACTTGGGGCGTTGACTAACATTTCCTTTGCGTGCTTCTCGCACTAAACCCTTGAATGACTTGAAAGATTCTGCGACATTCATCAACGCTTGTTGAGCAACCTGCGAATACAACGCCTGATAGTGCTTGTTTCTGGTTAGCTCGTTAATCAAATCAAACTTACTCAAAATTTTGCCAGTCTTGAAAAACATTTGCCGTGCGTAGTAAATGCCGCAATCTGACAACTTTCTAGCTTCTTCGCAAATGTACTCAAGAATTCCTTTGAGTTCGTCATTTGGGCTAATCAATATCTGTTGACAACCGTACAATTTAATTACCTTTTTATGTGTGTTATCATTAGTATACACATTACTACAGCAAATAGCAATGCGATTCCAGAAAAATCACAAATTTGGTTTTACAACAGATAAAGAAAAGCCTCTGACTGCCTCTGTGTGTCTCAGAGTTGACGAAGAATTGGCACAGAAACTAAAATCAATCCCTGATTGGCAACAACATTTAAGAGATGCTATATCTAAACTAGTAGAAAAGATTGAAGGCGACTAAAGTCGCTTGAGTCGCTTATATCCCAGCACTGAAGTGGCTGGGTTTTACGCTTACCATGTAACCTTATAAAGGAAAACTCCGTTTACGCTACGCGACTAATAACAATTGGGAATTTTGCGTTTATGGTTACTTTTGCTTCTCCTCCAATACAAAAAATTGATAGTAAGGTAGCACTTACACAAGATGTCGAACTTTACGTATTGCGTTTAGACTTGGTACACCCGCTGATTAGTGGCAACAAATGGTATAAGCTGAAATATAACTTGGAAGCAGCAAAGCGGGAAAATATAGATACAATACTAACTTTTGGTGGCGCCTATTCTAATCATATATACGCGACTGCCGCAGCAGGTAAGTTATTTGGGTTAAAAACTATAGGTGTTATTCGTGGAGAAGAGACTCTACCGCTTAACCCAACATTAGAGTTTGCCATAAGTCAGGGGATGCAACTTATATATATAGATAGGCAAACTTATCGACAAAGACACAGCGAGACGCTACATCAAGAACTATTCGCACGCTTTGGGAAGGTGTTTATAGTGAGTGAAGGTGGTTGTAACTTGGATGGAGTACAGGGTTGTAGAGAAATAATTAGTCCAGATATTGAGTTTGATATTGCTTGTATAGCTTGCGGGACTGGTACAACTTTGGCAGGTGTTGCGCTTTCTTTGAATGACAAGCAGCGTGTGATAGGTTTTCCGGTTTTGAAAGGGGGAGATTTTTTAAAGTCTGATATTGAAGGTTTACTAGGACAATATCAAGAGACTAAAAACGTATCTTGGGAATTGGTATGTAATTACCATTTTGGCGGTTATGCAAAAGTTAATGATGAGTTATTAAGGTTTGCGCGTGAGTTTGAGCAAGAGCATAATATTCCGCTTGATTATGTGTATACTGCTAAAATGTTTTATGGTGTTATGGATTTAGTTAAACAAGGGTATTTTGATAGGTGCCGTGTTTTGTTGATACATACTGGTGGTTTACAAGGAAATGCCACTAAATTTTTGGAATAAGCTGGTTGCGTAAGAGTCGCTCATTCCGGCAATATAATCGGTGACTCGTAATATTCTGTGATATACGTCTTCGTGTTCTAAGGGACGATATTTTTCTGGAAGCATCAATGCGATTAATTCGCCTTTTTTGCTTGTGCATAGTGCTGCATCGACAAAATCAGAGAATAATTTTCCTAATACTTCATAACCTGCTATTCGCATACCTATAATATCTGGATGTAGGAATACTTTTTTGGTGATGGTTTTAGAGATGTTTTCTAATTGTAGTGCGTATTTACTGAACAATAATAAATTTTGGTCAAAAGTGCCAGCGAGAATATCTTCTTCACGTGCGAGAAAGTTATAAGCTGCTTCTTGGATTAAGTTATTTATACATTTACCACGTAACCGTTTAACTTTCTCTGCTTCGCTAAATTCTTGTTCATCAATATTGATTAAAGCAATATCACTTAGTAATGCGCGCGTTTCTTGAAAAGAAATATACCCCATCCGATAACCGTCTTCGACATCTATTATTGAATAACAAATATCATCTGCAGCTTCTACTAAAAATGCGAGGGGATGACGTGCCCACCAATGAACACTATTGTAACTGTTTAGGGGGTGCCTAATTAAGCCAAGATTTTGAGCAACTTCATTAAATAACTCTTTTTCAGCTTGAAAGAAACCGTATTTTTTAGCACTACAACCTGTATAGTTATTAAGAATGTTTACAGGTATAGACGATTCACGCGGATATTTGGTAAAAGCTGCTAATGTCGGACAAGTTAATTGCATTCCACCGTGACGATGATGCATTTCTATATTGGTAAGAATACGAAAACCTTGTGCGTTACCTTCAAATAAATCAAAGTCAGATTTTTGCTGTGTATTGAGACAGTCTTTCAAAGTACTGGCGCCACTATACCAAGATGCAAAACCTTGACGTATAGAATCCTCACCCGAATGACCAAAAGGGGGATTACCAATATCATGCGCTAAACAGGCAGCCGAAACAATATCTCCAAAGTCAGAACCGCTCAACTCGTATTTTTCTAGTTGATGACGCTTAACAACTTCGTAACCAACTATCCTACCTAACGAACGTCCTACACAAGAAACTTCCAAGCTATGAATTAACCGTGTGCGAATATAATCATTTTTAGATAGTGAGTAAACCTGAGTTTTATCCTTAAGGCGCCGAAACGGAGAAGAAAAAACAATACGGTCACAATCTTTTTGAAAACAGGTTCGGTCTAATTGTAAATCTTCAGGCGCCTGTTTTCCCAAACGCTGCGGAGTCAAAAGTCGTTTCCATTCCATCATAAAAACAAAGTTAGGAGTTAGTAAAGGTATAAATTGTCATTCTGAGCGCAGCGAAGAATCTCTTAAATGCTCGAATATTATAAGATGCTTCACTACGTTCAGCATGACATGAGGGCACTCCTAACTCCTAACTCTTTATTCACTCAGCAACGCCATTCGCCTCAAGTCGGCGCAAGCCGCCCACGGCGATGGCTCCTCAGCACTCAGCACTCAGCACTTTCTACTCTTCTGGTTTTGTGCAATACTGATTAAGCTCACTGACAGAACTATCGAATTGTGCAGCAGCTTCGGCAGCATTTTTGAGTGCTGTATCTATATCTCCTTTTGCTTTTTGAATTGTCGCTCGTCCAGCAGTTGAAGCGGAGGCTTTTTTTGTGGAACCAAGTGCTTTACCTGCTATTTCTACGTTTTTACTAAGTGTTTCAAATGTCTTGACAAATTTACCTTGATACTCTTTTAACTTTTCATCGCCCAAATTCAAGTCACGTATTTTTTTTGTAACATCTTGTAATTCTTTTGCAAGTTTTAAACTAGTTGACACCTGGGCGCCTTTATTTTTATCAATTAATGTAGTTCCTTCATTGACTTGCTTAATAAATCGTTCGCACTGAGCAACTTTAGTGTCGCTACAGCCAAAAAGTGACAATGCCATACTTAAGCTCACGGGAGCAATTATATACTTACGCCAAACCACAACAGATACCCATTCACCATAAAATTCCAAACAATAGTATCCGATGATTCGACTATTTAGATAATTGTTCCGATAATTCGATACATAAGCATGTTGTGAACGTAACTTATATTACCAATCTACGGGTAAACCCAAACTATCCAATCTTTGGGCATCTTTTAATAAAGGTTGAATTTCGCCGTCGATGGCTATTTTACCACCGTAAAGCACTAGCGCGCGTTGTGTGACTCTCGCTAGCCAGTGTAAATCATGAGAAGCAACGAGTAAAGCTTTACCTCGCCAGTTTAATAGTACTTGCGCGAGTTTACGGCGCCATGCTGGGTCAAGTCCGGTAGTAGGTTCATCGAGTATCAGTATATCGGGTTCTAAAACAAGAATTGCTGCAAGGGCCGCTAGGCGCCTTTGTCCACCCGAAAGTTCGTGTGCAGAACGTCGCTCAAAAGCTTCTAAACCAAACTCAGCGAGTAAATGTCTAGCTTTATCTATTGCTATGGCATTTGGGACTCCGTAGTTTCTTGGGCCAAACGTAATATCTTCTAAAATGGTTGGCATAAATAATTGGTCGTTGGCATCTTGAAAACCAAAACCAATATGGCGCCTTACTTCTGCAAAATTTTCGGGTTCTACGTGTATATTATTTATTAATATTTTTCCTGATTTCGGTTGTTTTAAACCAATCAGATTTTCGAGTAAAGTACTTTTACCCGAACCAGTGGCGCCCATTAAAGCTACTCGGTCGCCAGCTTTGATATCAAATGTAATTTCACTTAATACATTTGATTCTTTTGTATATGAATACACTAAGTTATGAACAGCTAAAACAGTTTGTGACATTAAAAAAATTGGGGAAAGGAATAATTATAATAACCAGGATGCAATAGTTAAACTTGATGCAATAATGCTCATTAAGATGACTATGTAAGTTTCTTTGGGTCGTAGTTCACAAGTTACGGGCATTTCTCCTGTGTAACCGCGTGCTATCATTGCAGCATAAACTCTCTCTGCACGGTCTAAACTACGAACGTATAATGCCCCTATCATTGAGGCACTAGCATAACGTAACCATCCAGCATTTCCTGAAAGTCCTCGTAACTGGGCGCCACGCTGCATTCTTTCAACTTCACTAAGCAATATTTCCATATATTGCCCAGCTAATAATAAGCTTTGTTTGAATACACTCGGTAAAGGCAAAGATTTAAGCGCGATACCAAAACTATGGGGTGGCAATGTAAGTAAAAAACTATTCATTGCTAGCAAACAAATTAACGAACGCACCAGTAAGAAACTCGCGCGTTGCCAGCCTAAAGGAAGTGCTAAGAATGATAAAAATAATAGTTCAGTACCAAGTAAAGCCGCAAGTTTTGGAAGTCTTGCACGCAATATACTAGCCCAAACTAATGCTAAAACTCCATAAACACTAAGCATAGACCAAGCATTCTGTTTGAGCAAAGCACTACCGATAACAATTATTAGAGATATATATAAACGTAGAGTTAGAGACCACATATTTAAAAATAAGGTGATTTTTATCCCCCCTTGGGGAGCGCAGGTTGGGGGGATCAATTTTTTAGCTTCTTTCAGCAGGAGCGCCTTTCATAATGCTGGCAAGACCAAATGCGATACCAAAGCAAACGATAGAACCAACAATTCCAGCAATGCTAGTGCCAATTTTGTCAAGCCCTTCCACTTGATAATCTGCAAACGGTGTAGGAACAGCAACACGAACATTTTCTCCGAGTTTATCGAAACCTGTTTGTTCTGATACCCAGTCCAACCCGTCAGGAAAAGCTGATGCAAATAGCGATAAGACTCCAGCAATTAGCAAAATACTCACAACAGGAACTAACCAACCTCTAAACTCGCGCTGCTCTCCTGGCAATAAATCTGGTCGTGCAGTCGCAAGGTAAGCAAGTACTCCTCCTGTAATTAGTCCTTCTCCAACACCAATCAAAATGTGAATACCTGTCATTGAAGGTAAAACAATATTAATTGGCGCCGTTCCCGATAATGCCAATTCAATTGCTGCGACTATTGCCGCTACCACAACACTAATACCAGCTGCAACTCCTGCTGCCAATGGTAAACGGCCTCTTTTACCACCTAATAACCGCAGCAAAGGTTGTGTTAAACTCCAACCGACCCAAACTCCGACTACACCCATATTTAAAATATTTGCCCCCAGAGCAGTAATTCCACCATCGGCAAATAATACTGCTTGAATAATCAATACTGTGGCAATACAAAGCGTTGCTGCCCAAGGACTACCCAAAATTACTGCCGCTAAAGTTCCACCTAACAAATGACCACTGGTACCACCTGCTACAGGAAAGTTAACCATTTGTGCGGCAAAAACAAATGCCGTCGTTAATCCTAAAATCGGTGCGCTACGTACACCAAATGCATTGTTCGCGCGTTTCACCGCAATCGCAAGCGCTGCAACAGTCGCTACACCTGTTACCGCAGCTACCGATGGAGAAACAAACCCATCAGGAATATGCATGATTTTCTCCAGTTTTTAATGTCATTTTTGATACTCTACCATTGAAAATTTTGTTAGTATATAAACTTAATAAAAAACAAAAGATTCACAAATTTTCAATGCCCGTATGGGGGATTCTAAATACTTCTTAAGAGTCATTGACAGCCAAATTTTTCGTATTTTTACATACATACGTAATATCACAAATATCAAAAACATTTTTGAAATTATGTTATTTTATTTATTTTTACACTTATTTTTTTACTAAACACTTTCACTTTAATGAGAATAATAATCATATTTGTACGTGTAACAAAACTAGTTAGAGATAGTTGGAAAATTTATTCTTTTGAGTAGATTCATCACATAAATTTACAAATAAGTATTTTTTGTTAAGAATTAGTCCTAAGATAGTTGAGATTTATTGACAACAATCTATACTTAATATAATATTTACATTAGTTGTAAAAAGTTGGTAGCTATACTTATTGTTTTGCAAAATAATCTTAAACCATGCCTAATAACTTTATTTTGCCTGGAGGGGACTTGTTAAGTCGGCGCCAACTACTCAAATTCGGATTGGCAGGTGCCGGGTTAATAGGTGGAACAACGCTGTGGCAAGCGTTGAGTGTACGCCACTCTCAAGTAAGAATACCACCAATGGAGGCGCCTGCGAATACAAAGGCAATGAATCCAACGAAAATATTGCGTGACTTTGACTATGGCACAGTAAAGCGTGAGAATGGGCGAACTGTGCGTGAGTTTCGTTTAACAGCATCCACATCAATAATTCAGCTAAATACAGCAGTATCGTACAATATTTGGGATTTAAACGGCAGAATTCCTGGGCCAACACTAAGAGCAAAACAAGGGGAACGAATACGAGTATTATTTCTTAACCAAGCAGGTCATTCACACTCACTGCATTTTCATGGAGTTCACCCGGCAGAAATGGATGGGGTGCGACCAATTAGTAACGGTAAAGCTACGATTTATGAATTTGACGCAGAACCGTATGGAGTTCATTTATACCATTGTCATATTGAACCTGTAACCCGACATATTGCGAAAGGTTTATATGGAATGTTTATTATCGACCCACCCTCACAGCGACCACCTGCTGATGAAATTGTGTTGATAATGGGTGGATACGATGTGAATGATGACAACCGGAATGAGTATTATGCTTTCAACGGATTGCCACACTATTACATGGATAATCCAATTCGCATTTACAAAGACCAACTAATTAGACTCTATGTTCTTAACATCATTGAGTTTGACCCTGCTGTAACATTTCACCTTCACGCAAACTTCTTCGACGTGTATCGATATGGCATGACGATGACTCCGAGCGAGAAAAGCGATGTAATTACAATGGGTGTTGCAGAACGCCATATATTAGAGTTTGCTTTTCGCTATCCCGGTAAGTATATGTTCCACCCACATCAGGATGCAGTTGCTGAAAATGGCTGTATGGGACAGTTTGAGGTTATTGAATCATCAACTAAAAATTCAGCAAACAGCTAAATACGAGCAATTGTTAAATCAAGTTTAAATGAAGGCAAAATTATTGCAAATATAATTCATTAAGTGCAAGACTAACATAACTGAGATTACGACAAGCTGTCATAGGTTATTTGATTTTTCAGCTTTGTAAATTTGTTTAGGAGTAAAAAAGTGATTAGACCACGTTATGCATTTTTGGCATTCGCAGCTTGCGCCATTGTTGCACTTAGTTCTTGTGCTAGTGGTGAGGCGCCATCCGCATCGAATAACGGAGGCAACGCAACACCCGTAGCTTCAACTCCTCAAACGACAGATGCTTCAACTACTAGCTCTCATAGTGGTCATGGTAAGAAAGTAAATATAAATTCTGCGATTTTATCGGAGTTAGACAAGTTTGAAGGAATGCTTGGTGTGCCTGCATTGTCGAATAAAATTCAAGCTGGTCGTCCTTATGCTTCAGCAGAGGAATTGGTAGCTAAAAAAGTCGTCACTCAAGAGCAGTTTGACAAAATTAAAGACATGGTGACGATAGAAGAAGTCAAGCTGACGGGTGAAGCCAAAGACGTTGATTACATGACCAAGTTGGGACTCATGAAAGGACACTTGATAGTCGCCAAAGAATTACTCGACCAAAATCAACCCAAGGCAGCAGAACCTCATATTGGACACCCAGTAGAAGAAATTTACGCTGATGTAGAGGAACAACTCAACGAACGTAAAGTAAAAGAATTTAAAACAACTTTGATTAGCTTGCAAGATTTAGTCAAATCAAACGGCAAAGCAGACTCTATTAAAACCAACTTTACAAATTCAATGCAAGCGGTTGATGGCGCCATCGCTGCACTTCCTATTGAACAACGTAACAAGAATGCTTTTAACCTACAAGTCATCAACGGTTTACTCGACGCTGCCAACTCAGAATATGGCGCCGCAGTTGCAGACGGTAAAATTTCTGCTGCAATTGAGTATCAAGACTCACGCGGTTTTGTAGTCTACGCCAACGAACTTTACAAAACCATTGCCAGCAACATGGCAAAAGAAAATCCCGAAGCTCACAAAAACATTCAAGCTAGTATGGCTGAACTAACAAAAGTATGGCCAGCAGCTATTCCCCCTGCAACACTCGTAAAGGCGCCTCTTGAAGTTACCAAGCTAGTAAAAGCCATAGAAGCAGAATCACAAAAAGCCTTGTAGCACAGGCAAGATGCCTGTGCATTAATCAAAACATTATCCATACAACACTATATAGAAGTTTAATAGGGGGTTAAAATACAGGATGAGCGAAAAACTATGTAATTATAAAGAGCCATTTGAATCTTGGTTCAAATTACCTAGTAAATCGTCCTGGAATGCATGTAAGGTAAATTGAGAAATAATGCAAGAACTTAATCAGCAAAAAGCAATCGACCTGCTTAATACCATCATGGAATTTGAGCTAGCAGGTGTTGTTCGCTATACACACTACTCATTAATGGTAACGGGTCCATACCGAATTCCCATTGTAGATTTCTTCAAAGCACAAGCTGGCGAATCGCTGCTTCATGCCCAACAAGCAGGAGAAATTCTCACAGGTTTAGATGGACATCCTAGCCTTAAAATTGCCCCAATGGAGGAAACATATAAACACTCGGTTAAACACATTTTAGAAGAAAGTTTGGCGCACGAAAAGAAAGCATTGTCGCTGTATAAAGAATTACTTGATGCAGTAACTGATGCTAGTATTTATTTAGAAGAATTCGCTCGCACAATGATTGGTCAGGAAGAACTGCACAATCTTGAATTGAAAAAAATGCTACGCGATTTTAGTTAATTACTAATTGTCATTCTGAGCGCAGCGAAGAATCTATATAACCTACTAGTTCTAATAGATGCTTCACTACGTTCAGCATGACATATACAACTCCTAACTCCTAACTCCTAACTCCTAACTACTTATGGATTTTACTGCTGCTTTATCTACATTTTTTATTGCGCTTCGCGAAGGAGTCGAAGCTGCGCTTGTTGTGGGTATTGTGTTGGCATTTCTCAAAAAAGCCGGACAAACGCAACTCAACCGCTGGGTATATGTAGGTTTAGGAACAGGAGTTGCCGCAAGTTTTGTTTTAGCGTTCTTGTTTCAATTATTTGTACCTGCTTTGCAACGCGCTTTTCCACAGTATGCGGGTGTTATTGAATTCCTTTATGAAGGAATATTCAGCGTGCTTGCTGTTATTATGTTAAGTTGGATGTTAATCTGGATGACTAAACAAGCCAGATTTATTAAAGCTTCTGTTGAAGGCGCCTTATCAGATGCATTGAAAAATGATAAAACTGCGGCGCGAAATATTTTTACATTAATTTTTGTTGCGGTTGTTCGCGAAGGTTTTGAGACAGTCGCATTAATTACTACTAATACTGGAAGTGGAGCATATGGCGCCGGCATTGGTGCAATATTAGGTATTATTAGTGCTGCTTTTATCGGTGTTGGGTTATTTAAATTAGGTATTAAGTTTAATATTCGTCAGTTTTTTCAAGTGATGGGTATTTTACTTGTATTAATTGTAGCAGGATTAGTTGTAACAGCATTAAGTAGGTTTGACGCAGCGGCAGCATCATTAGCATCTTATAGTCGGGCATCGCAAGGCCTTTGTTTCTACTATGAACGTTTTACCAAAGTTCATTCGTGTATTTTAGGGCCAATGGTTTGGAATACTTCTAAAATTTTACCTGACGAACAGTTTCCTGGTGTTATTTTCAAAGCATTATTTGGATACCAGCATCATCTTTATGTTGTGCAAGCTGTTGCTTATTTAGTTTTCTTGTTTACAGTTGGTGGTGTTTATCTTCGTAGTGGTATGAGTAATTCGGGATAAACCGGACACTCGCTTTGTGATCCTGTTCGATACACCAATCGGAAAGACGACGGAACTAGCCGCTACTTTATGCGATGGTATCTCGTTACCGATGTAACACTACGCACAAGACCAAGCAGGAATAACCACATTCCCTTTACCCACAGGCTTACTTAGCCAAACAACACAACCTGTGGGCAAACCTGCATCTTTAAAAACTACAGGCTTTTCAAACTTTACAGCCAGGTATTTTAAACCAATGTTCCGAGCTGCATTCTCACCAGAACATAATATTTTATTATCTGGTGTTAATACTAATTTTCCTAATCCAGAATCGCTCCATAAATAAAGGTTAAGTACACCAACTTGTGAACCTCTTAAACATTTGCCACCAGTTTGCGAATCTGTAATGCTGGTATATGCTGGATTAACTCTAACAGTATAAATGGAGTACCTATTTAAAGCTTTCTGCTCAACTCGCTTTTGTATTTTCTTTGCAACCCAAAACGAACGTTTTGTGTTGCTTCTATGCGAGTACTTACCACGTTGAGGCTTTAAACTTTTAAGGTTTTCAAAAACAATTACATTACAATTGTGATAATTAGCAATTTCCACAATTGAGTTGGAAATTGTTTCAACGAGTTCCTTTTCTAAACTTTTGATTCGCTTCCATAGCTTGGCACATAGGTTTTCAGGAGGTAATACACCTAGTTCGGTTCTAGTATTAGTTAAACTTTTCGCTTTGGCAATTTTACCTAGATAGCGCTTCCTAAGATGATGGAGTCGATTGTTTCCTTTTATCCGTAGATTGGCTAACTCTACAACAACGCTCGTATCTTCGTATCCTTCTAATACCTTGCCCACAACTATCGGGTCATCTAAGTTGAGGTCAATGCTTAGAATTCGGAGCTTACCATAAGCTTTTATCTGGTCTACTAATTTACCTTTCGATGGTGTGTTTTTTTGAATTACCCAAACAAGTTTTAATTTACTTTCATCATAAATTAAAGAAAAAGTCCCTTTAACGTAATCGGGTGGTAATTCTCGACACTTGTAGCTAACTTTCTGGAATTGCCATGCTTTTCCTGTCCACAGTTTCACAACTAGTGAGTCTCCAGTATCGTCTTTAAACATACCAGAATAAACCTGAATTGGGAAATTAGTGGATTGTGGTAAAACTGGCGGTTTACCTGCCTTCTTTTTTAATCTTGTACGTTTTTTGAGCGTATGACATGTCTTTGACCTTTCAATCCGTTTCATCCATCGCTCAAAATTGGTGTACCAAGACTTGACAACACCTGCGGCTTTTTTTATTGCAGCACGTCTCAGGTCTTGAGGAATGCGGGCAGCATTAAGGATATTGTCGCTTCTTATTAGTTTTTCATAAACATTGTAAAGTGAATCTGAGGATGTGGAAAGAAATAATTTTAGATTCGATGACATTTGAGAAACATAAAACATCACACAGTCGTTAAAAAGTAACTGTGTCAGCTGAACATATTCAGGTGTTGCTGTTTCAACAGTTGCTAAAATTGACTCATTGATTTGGAAGTGACCTTTTTGTTTCTTCAATGCCATATATTAACCACCTCTCTAAGCGCGCAACATTAGAGTGCATATTTGCATATTTTCAATTATATACTTTTCGGACAAAAAAACAAAATTTAAATATTTAAATATCTGATTTAATTAGTGGGTTGTTCATAAGTTTTATTAATTGCTAATCGAGGCGCATTTGTTTTAATATTTCATTACATCAAATCACAATTTGAACTTTTCTTTCTTTGGGCTGTAACTCTTCATTCTATGGAACCATCAAAAATATTGTAGCCACGTGCTTGCATAAAACGCACAATTATTTCAACTTTACTTGTAGTAATGTATTAAGTGTAATTTTGTAGTACAATACGTCCGTTTTACCCAGATATTGTCCAATATGTACCAAAAAAGCTCTATCTAGTATTACGTCTTAACGGTGGTAGTAAAAAACCAGTGGCACAAAAAGGTTAGGATGGTGGGTGCCCACCGTACCATAGTTAGTATGGTGGGCAGTGCCCACCGTACCATGTAATAACTATGACAAATATTTTTATTAAACAGTTATTTATCCATCCTATAAAAGGATTAACTCCACAGGTACAAGAATCTGTTTATCTCAAAGTTGGACATGGCATTCCAGGAGACCGTGCGTTTGCTTTGATGTACAAAAAAAATCTGCCAGATATGGATATTGAAGTACCGTGGATGAAAAAGGTTAACTTTGCGATGCAAAACGACTGGCACTCGCTAGCAGCGTTAGACTGTTTTTACAACCCAACATCAGAAAAATTAACAATCAAACGTAAAGGAATAGAATTACTTGTTGCCGATATGGGTACCATAACTGGGCGCCATGAAGTTTCAACGTTTTTTACGGGATATTTAAGGGCGTCTTTAGAATTAGTAGGGTCATATAATAAAACGCGCTATCAAGATAGAGAAGCAGGACATATATCATTAGTTAGTCAAGCAACTATAGATAATTTAAGCGAAATTGCAGGTCATATTATAGACGTTCGTCGCTTCCGTCCCAATATTGTGGTAGACGGAATACCCGCATGGAATGAGTTTGACTGGGTAGGTAAACAAATCAAAATAGGTAACGCGCTAGTTGAAGTTACCGCTCGCATTAACCGCTGTTTAAATATTGAAGTTAATCCCGAAACCGGAGAGCGCGACATCGCTTTGCTGAGAATTCTTAAGAATAACTTTCAACATACCCAAACAGGCGTAATTGCAACAATTATTACAGAAGCTTACATAAAAAAGCAAGATATAATTGAATTATAGGTTTGGGAGAAGAACGTAACCCAACAAATAGTCTTGCAATTTAAGAGCAATATTGTATACTCAGTATGAAATATTAATGAAAGATAATAGCAATTAAATGAAAGAAAATGAACAGCAACGAACTCTCGACTTGTTGCAAAGCATCATGGAATATGAGCTTGCGGGAGTTGTGCGCTACACCCACTTTTCTTTAGTGGTTACTGGTACAGAGAGGAATTTTATAGTAGATTTTCTTAAAGAGCAAGCTGCTGAATCTTTAACTCATGCCCAAAAAGTAGGGGAAATACTTGTGTCTGTTGAAGGTCATCCCAAACCTGGTATTGCACCTGTAATAGATATAGATAAATATTCAATCAAAGATGTGCTAGTTGCAAGTCTCGCACACGAACGAGAGGCAATACAAATGTATAAACAGCTTCTGGCTTCAGCGCAACAGTCTAACCAAGAACTAGTAAAATTTGTAACCAACATGATTGAAGAAGAAAGCAGTCATCACTTAGAACTCGAACAAATGATTCAAGATTTAGGATAAACCAATCTAGAGACGTTATAAATCGTGGAGACGCGATGTTCCTCGCGTCTCTACATGCAAAAATATTGGATAATGAAGAAATCCTAAAATTATAGAAGCTCCTGGCTTTGGTATTACGTCATAAATGGTTAAAAAACGTTGGCAAGATAGAGCAAAATCTCGCGTAGTCAATCGATACGGTTCTTTTAATGTTCTACGTAAAGGCATATCGTATTCACCTTGGCGCTATGACCCTTACCATGCACTGCTAACTATTTCGTGGGGCAGATTTGTTGCTCTTATTACTGTTGGTTACTTTATCGCTAATGCTATTTTTGCATTGCTGTACCTTGCTGGTGGTGATGGAATTGAAAACGCGCGTCCTGGTAACTTTTTGGATGCTTTCTTTTTTAGTGTTCAAACAATGGCATCGATTGGTTACGGCGCCATGTATCCAAAGACAGCTTATGCCAATTTTTTAGTTACTATTGAATCCATCGTTGGGTTATTGATATTAACTATGGCGAGTGGTATTATGTTTGCCCGTTTTTCTTTGCCAAAAGCACGGGTAATATTCAGTCGCGTCATATTAATTACAACTCATAACGGCTTACCAACGTTAATGCTAAGGGTAGCGAATAAGCGGCAAAACTGGATTTTAGAAGCCCAAGTGCGTCTTACAATTGTTCGTAACGAATTAACAAAAGAAGGGAGTTTTATGCGGCGATTTTACGACGTACCCTTAGTTCGTAGCGACTCTCCACTATTTGCGCTTTCATGGACAGTAATGCATACCATTGATGAAAGTAGTCCGCTTTACGGTGTCACTCAGCAAAAAATGATAGAGGATGAAATGGAAATTCTCATCATTTTTACAGGCATCGACGAAACGGTATCACAAACCATTCACGCACGTCACTCATATATACCCGATGAAACCGTATGGAATGCGCGCTTCGTAGACATCTTGACTCGCACATCTGACGGCAAACGTTGTATAGATTACTCAAAGTTCCATGACTTTGTATCAATTAAAGATATTAACTATTAAATATAACCACCTCTCTTAAAAGATAGATGTCGTCAAATATCCTGCCACCTAATATATAGATGTTATAAATATTTAGTAGGGAGTAGAAATCATGGGCTGGCTAAAAAGACTATTCGGACTAGAAAAACCACAAAACGCACAAGTAAATCCCGAACCACAACAATATACACCACAGCAACAAACCGCATCGGCGCCAAGTGCCACACAATCAATACCACCCGAACGCATCGGTTTAAACGGAGAATATGACCAAAGCGGTTTAGCCAAGCGCGTTGCACTAGCATTCGACCAAGACCCCCAACTTGATGACATCAACACACTTTGGGTAGCCCAAACAAGCGGCACAGTAGTATTAAAAGGAAAAGTCCCCAGCCAAGACATACTGACCAAAATGGTATCAGTCGCGCGCAACGTTAACGGCGCCGCTGCAGTAGACACATCGCAAGTTACAATCGGTTAACAAAAATGCTCTTTTAGTCTTGTGGGGTGGGCATCCTTGCCCGCCATTTCATTTCTCTTCTAAAGGGATAAAAAAGATAGAAATTATGCCAGGTAGTGTTAATAATAAGCCAAAAATGAAAAACAAAGGATAACCCATTTGCTTTTGAATGGCGCCACTTATTGCCCCAGGTAGCAGTAAACCCAAAGCCATAAAACCTGTAGAAATGGCGTAGTGTGAGGTTTTATATTGACCTTGACAAATATATAGTAGATATACAGTAAAACCAGTAAAACCTAAACCGTATCCAAATTGCTCTAAAGAAACTAGCAAATATATTAATGCCAAAGGTGGTCTTGTATAAGCCATGTAGACATAAAATAAATTCGGTAGGTTCATTGCTAAAGCCATTGGCAAAAGGCATTTTTTTAGACCATAGCGTGTAATTGTGATTCCTCCTAAAATACCTCCGACTATTAAAGAAATTACACCAAATGTACCGTTTACTATACCAACTGTATCTGTAGAAAGTCCTAAACCACCTGCTTCGATTGTATCTACTAAAAATAATGGAGCGAGTGTAACAAACATCGCTTCGCCTAAACGATAAAGTAAAATAAAGGCTAAAATGGCGCCAATTTTTTCTTTTTGAAAATAGGATTTAATTACTGTCCAAAAAGGTACTGTTTCATTTTTTGCCGATGTGTTTGGTATATCAGATGGTGGTTTTGGTAAGATTAAGCGATGATATATAGAAAGCAATATAAATAATATTGCGGCAAATCCGAGAGTGATAGTCCAGGCGCCTGGAATGTTATTTAGGGATTTTTCGAGTGTGCCTGCAAGAAATAATAGAAAACCTGAACCGAATAATACGGCGAAGCGGAAAAATAGTGAACGGAACCCGACGAAAAAAGCTTGTTGTTCATTGCTGAGTGCTAGCATGTAGAACCCATCAGTGGCAATGTCGCAGGTTGCTGAGACAAATGCAGCTATGGCGAATATGGCAAGTGAGATAGGGAAGAAGTTTGGTAGTTGTAAAGAAAGTGCCGCTAGTGCTAAACATGCGAACATGGCAAATTGTGTGGTTAGTATCCATGTTCGTTTGGTGGAGTTTGTGTCGATGAAAGGCGCCCAAAACATTTTGAGAACCCAAGGTAGTCTGAGGAAACTTATCCAAAATGTTATTTGCTCGTTGCTAATTGCTAGACGTTTGTAAAGGAGAGGCGCCACTGCGGTGACGATGGTGTTGGGTACACCTTGGGCAAAGTATAGGGTGGAGATGTATGTCCAGGGGGAGGGAGAGTTGGTTGGTTTTGTCATGAGGGTTGATATATGTTTACCACAGAGACACAGAGGGCACAGAGAAAGAGTTTAAGGGGTATATATTATACGTTGAATGCCGTCTTTAAGAAGAGTTACATTGAAGTTAATAAGAAGCCCTAGAGGTCGTTGTGTCATTTTAAGATAAGACATTACCTGAGCTTTATGTTTTGGTACTAAGTTTTCCACAGCTTTTAGTTCCACAACTAGGACATCAGCAACAAAAAAATCTAATATACCTTTGCCTACTTCATAATTTTTATATTTCAACGCTACTGGATACTGAGGTTTATTAGCTATCCCTTGTAAATTAAGCTCTACTTCCAACGCATCTTGATAAACTTCCTCCAAAAAACCAGGACCCAATACCCTATGAACCTCAATAGCGGCTCCAATAACCTCTCCCGTCAACTTATTCAAATCATCTCTCATAACTCTCCCCCAACTCTCTTCCTCTGTGTACTCTGTGTCTCTGTGGTAATAAACTCTTTCATAACACCCATCCAGATTACAAGTACACTGCTACTACAGTAAATTTGTAATATCTTCATCAAACCAACAAATTCACACCCCACCGGACACCAACCCATCACTACCATCGTTATATAACCACGAACCCCAAACAAGCGTCATCAACTCCCCAGCAATATCCAACTTAGGCAACTCCAACAACTGCTATTACCTTCAGTACATTCAAACCAAAAACTAGGTGTTTGAGGATTCGTTTCAATAACTTGCTTAATACCTTTATTTTCATTCCAGCACCAATCAAGACGCATACAGAATGGTGGTAAGCTATCAAACTTAACTAACTTAATACTTTCTTCAGGAAAACCATAATCTAACAGCGTATCTTCATCCAAATTCCTAATAATATCCCAACTTTGCATCAATACCTTACCAACAGCAACGGAAGCTTGCCTAATTTCATCAATTGTTTGCTGTGGAACTTGGTGACAGTGGTAAAGTGCGTATGGAACAGTTTGCTCACTCAGAGGTATACCTGTACCCTCTTCAATGGGACACACATCATACCATCCATCTTCATAGATTGGAATAGGTGCCGACGTTGGAGACTATTGAAAATATCTGTACGCATAGTAAGTACTTTTACTCTTCTACTTCAAATACAACACCTTCATACAATATTTCGATAGGAAACTCCAACTCAATACTTGATAAAGTAATAATGTCTCCAACTGTGTAAGGATAATAAAGCCACATTCTACCCTCTCCCCGACAGTAGCGCTCAACAGCAATTTGTTCAGAGTCAATTAAAATATACTCTTGCAAACTAGGCTTTTTTAAGTAATTTTTAAATTTCTCACCTCTATCTCTCCCACTTGTACCAGGGGAGAGAACTTCCGCAATTAATTTAGGACTTTGAATAAATTTACGCGCGTTAAGGTCTATAGGGTCACAACTGACGATAACATCAGGGTAGTAGTAAGGACTCTTAGAGCTAACTTGCACTTTCACATCTGCTACATTTACCCGACAACCTCTAGAACGTAGATGAGGGTACAAGGCTCTGTAAAAATTTAGAGCAATATCATTATGGGGAATTGTACCACCTGTCATAGCAAAGACTTCGCCGTTTACGTACTCATAGCGAACATCTTGCTGAAGTTCCCATTCGAGGTATTCCTCGACGGTCATTTTTTGCGGTTGTTGAGGAATGGCTATCATAACAAGTTTATTACCAAGCTTGCTTTGATTGTAGCCAATAGCTAACTGATTAGATATAACCTCTTATTTACCAGCAGTATCAAGGATTACATATTTTGCCACTGTAACTTGGTTGCTAAGTGGCACATGACTTACACGGTTTACAAAGTGGCGAGTATGGATGGCTTCAGAGTAAAATACTAGTTATACAACTTGTTTATACTGGAAAAATGATAAAATTCCGACTTTATGGACGAAACCTGAGAAATGCTGACCTGAGTAATGCTAACCTAAGCAATGCTAACTTAAGCGGTGCTAACTTGATTGGTGCGTTTATAGAAAATGCTGACTTAAGTGGTGCAAATTTAAATGATGCTGATTTGAGTAATGCCAACTTAGTTGGTGTAAAAATGAGTGGCACTAATTTAAACGGAGTCAAAGTACAAGGCGCTATATTTGGAGATAATATTGACCTATCTAAAGATGTAGAACGCGACTTAGAAAACAAAGGCGCTATTTTCAATGACTCTATAGGGGATCGCTCTGGGGTTCTGACTGGTCGCTAAGATTTTACAAACAGCGTTTATTGAGACCAGTTTGGGGACGATTGCAATACTGGTCAGAAATTAATCAATACACTGGAGTAGCGATTTATCTAGAGGCACAATTAATAGATGGAGTACAACGTTGGCATCGGTCTTTAACTCCAGACGATGCCCAAGAGCTAGAACGTCTCGTCCAAGACGGGCATCAAATCATACCGGAACGTCGTTATTATCAACTTTACACGAGTTTAGAGTCCATTCGTATACTGCAAACGGGTTAAATATAAACTTTGTCATGCTGAACGAAACGCAGTGCAGTGAAGCATCTTAGAGATTCTAGCCTGCGGCAAATGCTCCGCATTACGCTACGCGACTAATGACATTTCTAAACCGTTCTTAGTATAATACGCAGCTATATCGCACCCTGCCTCACGAAGTAGGACATTATGTTGATTATTTTGAAAGTGTTGAAAAACATACTACCGAGGATGCAGATGAACGCGAGCAATTGATTGATTTGTATTGGAGCAAACCTGAAAAAGATAAAGAAGCATTTGCCCATCGTTACGCAACCGAATTTTGCGAACGCGAGAAAAAGGCAGGACACATCCCATTTGAGCGTATACTTAACGAAGATACATTAATGCATCAAAAATCGCTAAATTCAAACAAAAAAATAAAGTGTAGTAACGCACCATCGCCAACGCAAAACAGAGCTTAGTCGTATTTATTTATACATGATTTTGACATCTGGTTAATTTTTATCAAGTAGCACTTCCCAGATGAGTCTACACCAATATCCCAATACTCAGTAAACAAGCGTGGGTAAGACTCACCACTAAGTACATATCCAGTCGGAGAAATTACAAAGTTGGTCATCTTCGCATTTACTTGAATCCGAAAAATATGCTTATTTTCTGACTTTGTTAAACTAATTGGTACAGCTTCAATTAATTCCGGATTGTAGACAAGATCAAAATTAGCATCAAAATCACGTTTAAATATATTGCGCTGCTGCGAATAAAATGGTTCATTGATATAATTAACCATATGCTCAAAGTCTTTTCTAGTCCAGTCAAGTTGATACTGGATAAATAAAGAGCGAACTCCTTCAATTAGTTGGCTTTTACTAAGTATGTCTTGATACAAATGTTCATTGATTTCTGATTCTATTGGAATTATGTTCCACTGTTCGTTATCTTTTGAATATCTCATAGAATAACGATTGGTAAATTTTGGATTGATGCTTGTCGCAAACTGGCTTAACTCAGAATCATTGGTAAATTCTTTGTTATAAAAACGAATAAGGTTATAAATTTCATGCCAAAAAATTGCTGGTAATAAAACAAGCAGTAAAACTATTAATGTTAATATATATTTAGGAAGTGTCTTTGAGTTGATTGGAGTGAAGGAGCTATTCCCATTTCCTCTATAATAACTTCCCCTTCCACCAACACTACCTCCACCTCCTCCTTTGTTATGAACTAAAATACCATCTGCATAAAAATTGTGATTTGGACTTACAGAGATAAGATTATAGACTGTTATATTTTCATTAATATAGTCAATATTGGAAATAACGACGCGAGACTCTCCTTCTCCAATCAGTTCGGCGCCAATTTTCAGTTTTTGAGCTTGCTCCAATTTAACTCCAGTGGGAGTTTTGACATAAAAAGGATGAGTTTCTGTTACTTTGATTTTGCTATTAATTAGTAGATACTTAGGTGAGGATAGAACTTGAATGTCTCCTATATTTCCTACTTCTGCTTGGTGGGTTGTGAAGTTATAGCTAATAATGCTGTCACCTTGATGTAATTTTTCGATAGGTTTATTACCCTGAGTAGTCAAAATTACAGTGCCACCTGCAAAACAACCTCCACGAGCATAAGCAATATCAGTTATGCAAAAAGAAAGAAATAGTGAAATAATCAGACTAATCGATAGCAGTTTGGTTAATTTACGTATATTTTTCATACTATTTTTCTCGAACCATGATTCGTTCGCAAACCTTGAGGCTTTTCAACTCTTGAGGATGGGCGCCAAGGTAATCTTGTAGCCATTTACACCCCAACTTTGTTAAATCTTCTATATCTAAAGCCGTCTTCCATAGCTTTACTGTATGGTCAGAACCAGCAGAAACCAAGGTTTTTCCATCTGGGCTAAAACTAATGCTTGTTACCCAGTGGTGATGACCTTTAAGCGTTTGCTCTACAGTTCCATTATCAATGTTCCACAACTTAATTGTGCTGTCTAAACTGGCAGAGGCAAGAATTTTGCTATCGGGTTTAAAACTGACACTAGTAACCCAGTTACTATGGTCTTTCAGGGTTTTTACTATGATGCCATCTTCTAGGCGCCACAACTTAACTGTATTATCTGCACTGCCAGAAGCGAGAAGTTTACCATCTGCACTGAAACTGACACTGGTGATAAAGTTACTATGACCTTTAAGGGTTTTTAATAGGGCGCCATCTTTTACACGCCACAACCTTACTGCTGGCTCATCACTGGTAGAAGCAAGAATCTTACCATCAGGACTGAAACTAATACTGCTAAGTCTACCCTTGGTGTTTCTGTTGTCATAACCTTTAAGAGTTTGCAACAACCTGCTATCGGCAATATTCCACAACTTTACAATTTCATCATCACCAGCAGAGGCAAGAGTCTTACCATCAGGACTGAAACTAACTCTCGCTAACCTGTCGCTATGACTGTTCAAGGTTTGTAGTAAAGTACCATCCTTGAGATGCCATAGCTTGACTGTACCATCATCGCTGGCAGAGGCAAGGGTTATGCGGTCTGGACTGAAACTAACGCTGCGAACATGGTCACTATGATCCTTAAGCGTTTGCAACCGAGACTTTTCAAGATCAAAAAGTTTAATAGTTTTATCTGCACTCGCAGAAGCTATAGTTTTACTATCCGGGCTAAAATTTACACTCCAAACCCTACCACTATGATTTTCGAGTGTTTGTGGTTCAATGCCATGGATACTCCAAAGTTTGACGGTGGAATCATCTCCAGCAGTCGCTAAAGTTTTACCATCCGGACTAAAAGTGACGTGCCCAATATGACTGCGATGACCTCTAAAAGTTTGTGGATCAATATCATTTTGTTCTAAATTCCACAGTTTTACTGTACCATCTTCACTGGCTGAGGCAATAACTTTTCCATTGGGGCTAAAACTAACACTTTTAACTGGCGCCAGATGACCCTCAAATGTTTGTACTAAAGTACCATCGTCAATATTCCATAACTTGACTGTGCGGTCAAAACTCGCGGTAGCAACCATTTTTCCATCAGGACTAAAACTGGCGCCAGCGAGCTTATTACGATGACCTTTAATTGTCTTTATTAAGGTAGCATCAGAGACATTCCATAGTTTGAGAGTACCATCAAGACTAGCGGAAGCTACCATGTTAGCATCAGGGCTAAAACTGACACTAACTATTGGTTCGCTGTGAGCATCAATAATTTGAACTGAGTTACCGTCGTCAACATTGAAAAGTCCGACCCTGCCATCAAAAGCAGCAACAGCTAGGGTTTTACCATCAGGGCTAAAATTAATGCAGGAGAGGTTTTTATCGTGACCTTTAAAGGATTTGATGCTATTACCATCTATATTCCATAACCTGACAGTGCCGTCATTGCCAGTAGAAGCAAGAGTTTTACCATTAGGATTAAAACTTACAGCGTAAACGTTACTACTATGACCTGCAAGCGAGCGCAGTAAAGTACCATCCTTAACATTCCACAGCTTAACGGTGTTGTCTGCACTAGCGGAAGCGATAATTTGACCATCAGGACTAAAACTAACGTCTTTAACACTGTCTGTATGTCCTTCCAAACGGTTAAACTCTCTTATACCGTAAATAGCTTGTCGTAGAGCAAACATAACCTGCTGACGTATTTCTTTTTTAACTGGAAGTAATTTTTCCAAACCTTGCAATTTATATCCTGCTTTCAAAGCAGTTAACAGTGACTCGAATGGACTGACATTAAAAGTTCTTTGTGAGTAAACACTTGTTAACAGTATATCAGCTTCTGCTTGTTCTTGTCTTGCTATTCCCAGTTGTAAAGCTGCTACTACTGCTGCGAATATAGATATAGCTAAAAATACAGTTCCAAAACCCATTATCCTCTTAGCTTTCTGTTGGGCTTTGGTTAATGTATCATTTGCTTTCGCCAATATTTGACGTTCTTGTTCTTTGACTGCTATACACTGCTGAAATTCTCGTTTTTCTAATTCTTGACTAGCCGCTAAAAAACGGTAATCCAAATCACTTAAACTTTTGTTTTCTGCCCATAATTGAGCTTCTTGTAATGCTTGTCCTCGTAGCAAACGTGATTCATCGTGAAAATTGGTGCCAATCCACGCATTAAAAGCTTCTGAGTAAGGACGCAAATTTTCTAACTGTTTCTCAACCCATTCCCAATTAAACACCGACTCATAAATACGGTTATAAACTTTTAACTTTCCCTGTCGCTTTACCACTAAACCAGTTAATCGCAACTCCATTTGTTCGCGACTATCATCAGTAGCAATTTCACCTTTTTGTAAAATTTGCTGATACAATCCCAACAATCGACAACTACGAGACTCATTACTAAGGAGACGTTCTCTAATTGTTTGTAAATGCTGCTGTTTATCCTGCGTCCACCAATTCTCAATAATTCTTTCTCTAACTATGGCTGCTACCCATTCTGTTTCACTGTTGAGATGAACAGGTATAGAGGGATAACTGCAAATTAATTGACATAACCATTGAGTCAGAAACGGTTGCCCACACGTCCAATTTAACACTTCTTGTAAAACAGCTTGAGGATTACTAACTATCCCTACAAAACCTTGCTCAAGGGGGGTTGCGTGCTGAAGTTCCAAACCAGCTAATTCAACAGCTTGACTATCAATGTTAAAGGGTGTGAGATTTTTATTAGCAATTAAATCTGTGGGAGTCGCAACCCCTAGTAATGCAAAAGTAAGACGATTATATTTGGAATTGTCAGCCCGTTTATTATAGCAACCACGAACAAAGGCAAAAAAATCGTCTTTGAACTCTAAATTTAAAACATTATCGATTTCATCTACAAAAATCACTATATTTTTAATAACCGTCTCTAAAAGTTCTTCTTCGATAAACTTACTCAACCGCAGTGAGGGAGAAATACATTTATACCCATACCACAATTCTCTTACATCAATTTCTAAATCAAAACCGCTAACTAAAAGGCTAAGGAAACCACCAAAAAATTCATCTGGTGTGACGTTGTAGCCACAAATATCCCTCATTTCAATCGCACAGCAGGAAAATCCTTCTGCTTCCAACCTTCTCATCGTCCGCACACGCAAACTCGATTTACCCATTTGTCGAGAATTTAACACGTAGCAAAACGAACCTGCTTTTAATCCTGCATACAGTTCCTGATCAGCTTGTCGTAAAACATAAGTATTCGCGGTAAAAGGTAAACTTCCACCGACTTGATAACAGTTGCTGAATTTGGATACTGCATTCATAAGACATTACTAAAGGAAAAAGCGAGAATTTACCATTACAAAACTTTACATAACTAAAATTTTTGGCGCCTACTTACTTAAGTATAACTGTTATTAAAATAATTTCACTGATTTGAAATAAATACCTGACTTTTTCCTATTTAACAGCAACAATACCTGATTATCTCCTATTGTTGGCGCCATAACTTCGCGTCATTATTTAATTAACAAGCAAATAAAATTCACAAAAGCATTTATTGTAATTAATTTGCTTCTCGATACAAAAGAATAACCTGAAGGAATAACTCATATGAAATTTAGACTGATAAAGGCAAAATTAATAAATGTAGCATTTTTGAGCATAATTGGTGTCGCTTCAATAGTCGGAAATGTAGTTTTTGGTACTCTAAATACTCACCCAGTCAAAGCACAGAGTAATGACTTAGCTTGCAACAATGAAAACTTTACATCCTCCATAACAGGTGGGTTTCTATCTAACAATCCGTTTATTAGAACTGACAAAACACCTAAAAATTATTCTGCTTTCAAAAAAGAGCCATTGCATCCCTTATTTGACCCAGACGTACCGATTACGAATGTAAATTATAAACCTCGCTATAGCTATACTGCTACATTTAACAACATTACAGAGTGGCGGGGTAAAGTTTGTGCTAAATCAGTACAAAATTCTACGAATGACCACACTGTATCTTTTCAATCTAATAGTCCAACATCAACTTGCCCCACTGGCGGACAAACGTATTGCAAAGCTTATGCTGGCCCAGTAGTTATTTTTGAAGTCAAGGAGAAACTTGGAGGTGGGACTGCGGATAGCTGGACTCCGCTGAGAAAAGATGGAAAAGTCGCTGTTTATAACATTCCGGCAAACGCAACAAATTGGTATCATTGGGCGTGGAAAACAAATCAGCCTACTGACTTTCGGATAGTTGTTCGACAAGCCGCAGAATTGGATGAATTCGATTTTATGATGGATAAGAAATAATACTAATCTCTGATGAAGGTAAGCTTAATATTTAGTAACAATATTGCATCCAAGTATTGATTCGATCTGTTTATTATTAAGCTTATTTTTACAATATTTGGATACTTTGAGCAGTTTTTTGTTTAATAAAAATGTAATTATAATAAAAGTCAATTACTACGATGTCTTACTTAATCCGTAATGCAATTTTGGATGACGCATCCCGCTTGGGAGAATTGTTAGATGCTTTTATACAAGAAACCTTCCAGAAACAATGGGGAGGAAACATACAACAATTGCAGCAAGACGGCTTTGGTCGTGAATTTGAAATAATTGTAGCGGAATCAAGTCAAGAAATAATTGCTTTCTTAGCCTGGACATCATCTTATGACCTTCATCATTGTATCAAAGGTGGTGAGTTTTGGGCAGGACTATTTTATCAAGCGGCGCCTCCAAGAGTTACTGCTTCTGAACCGCGTCGGATTAAATTCTTCGATTTAATGGCATGTGCCAGTATTATGATTACAATAATATTGAAGTAGCGTCCGTTATTTTTAACACTTGTTTCATTATATGACGAATACCTAAGAATTGGCGCCAAAATTTTCTTGTGGGGTAGGCATCCTGTCTGCCCTGTATAATGGAACGGGCAAGGATGCCCATTCCACAAGAGGAGAGATTTTAATACTAACCGCTAAAAATTATCGGTCTCTACACGTCCGTTTCAATCAAATAATGGGCGCCACCCCTGATTCGCTCTTTTGTATCCTTACAGGGGTTGGGGAGAGGTTTTTAACCCAAGCGTAAAAAGTCAGCTACTTCTATTTAAACGTTGTTAGTGCTGCACGAATTTCGTCTCTAAGAAGTTCAGAGCTAGCTAAACCGACACCAAAATTCTCATTGATTTTAGTCGCTTGATCGATAAATATACCGAAAACATACTCCTGGCTTTTAACGACACCATTCTTCTTAAAAGGAAGTCGCACCCAACCACCTATAGAATTATATTTCGTTCCATTCCCTGTTGTATAGCCGCCAGCTTTTACAGCAGTCCTAACCTGATTTTTGAAGGACTGGATTATATTGGCATTTAAACCAAGTTTGGCTGCTTCTTCGTTAATTACAGTTGTTATCTGACCTGGACTCCTAATCATGAGGTTGTAAAAGGTGTCACGGGTAGAATTAGAAGAAAAAACTCCTGTCGCAACTTTCTCATAGAGTTTACCTAAGTCAACCAAAGTTAGGCTGTTTGCAGGATTGTTACTGGGACCACCGCAACCAGATTTATGATTAACTGCGCTATTTTTACTCATTCCGATTACGTTATGAGCAGTTTTATTAATAGCATTTCTGCCGATACTAGCATTTCCGTTGCCAAATAACTCCTGTATTGCATTCGTACTCTGATTATCGGAGTTTTTCATCATCTTTGCTAAGGTCTCTCTGAGAGTGTCATTATTGAAATTCTGACCTGCATGATTATCACTACAACTATCAGGAGGATTGGGGTAAACTTTGACTTTTGTGCTGTCCAAGCTCACATTACCTGCTTCCACCGCGCGCATGGCATGGAAGTGTTGTAATACTTTAATAGTACTAGCTGGATAGAAAGTTGTTTGAGATTGCGACGACGCTAAAACAGAACCTTTTACTTGCTTGAGGTATAACCCAACTACACCACCATCGGTGTTGTCTTTCAGCAATTTCACAATGCGAGCAGTAAGTCCCTTAGTCGCGGATATCTCCTGCAATGATATATTTGTTGATGCAGTAGAACTGAAATGAGCAGTAGCCAAATTTGGATTTGGTGTGAATTGTGCTAAAGCAGTATTGGATATCAAGACTGCGATTAAAGTCGCTGTAGAAATAGAAATAAATTTCATAGTGTTAGGTAAAATCGGGGTTTTTAGTAGATGTGTGAGTCGTTATGCAATACTGCTCAGTCAACTTTATCCGAGCAGTATTGACTTGTTATGGCACTAGTGACGGAAAATCTTTGTCTTCAACTTAACTTTGATTAGTTTCTTGGTGCTGGAATTGGATTATTTTCAGGACAATCGATTGGGTCGATTACACCCGATTCACACTTATTAATCTGAAATTCTTGAGGTATTTCCGGTGGAAATGTAATTTGGCTTGATGGCGCCGGATTTTTAATATTCCTATTTAATTGTCGAGGTTTTATCCGATTAGGAATACAACCAAGCTGGGGATTTGGTGCAGGAACCCAACCATCTGGACAACCTGGTGGAGTACCTGGTGTCGATGCAAATGCTACGCTTGAAATTGAGAGTGTAGCTAAAGCATTTATAAGCACTGATGATATTACAACACTCAATAGTAAAGCTACAGATAAAAAAGGTCGAAATTTCATATTCATTTTCCTTTGAAGTTGTTTCTTGTCACTAATAAGCAAATCGATTAACTACAAATACGAAATTAATCAGAATTTAGTAATGCGAACGCGCAAGGATTCGCATTACTAATATTAACAAATCAAAAATCACATACCCATAACTAGTGGTTATAACTAATTAGTTACCTTATAAGTACAACCACTCCAACCTAAAGAACTACGCATATTCGATGCCTCGTTAAAAAAGTCACCTCCATTTCCTCTAACTGTTTTTTGTCCTTGAATACAAGAAATTCGTCCAGTGTTTAGACCATTGGTTTTGTAGTATCCCCATTCTGCTCTATCTACGCTATGACCAGCATTTAATACCTTTTGAAAAACATCAAAACAAGCATCTGCTATTGAATCAGTACCATATCGAAAATAATTAATCCCTTTATTCGATGCGGCTGTACAATAAGGCTTTTGAGCCGATTGTGCTACAGCTTGGTTTGTATTGATGGTTGAAGATAATGTTACAACACTCAGTAACAAAGCTGCCGATAAAACTGGTTTAAATTTCATAATTTTTACCCATTAATATTGTGATATTTAATGGAGAAATGAAAGTATTCAGGTTGATTCATGAATTATTCATCTCTTCACTTCATGGCAATATCATGGCGTAAATAAATTAAGTCTACAATAGGAAATAATCAGATATTACCTATAGGATAAAATCAGGTAGTTATAAACAAAAATTGGAGAAAGTTAGGTTTTTAATAGAAATCATTGCAACGAGTCGAAGAAAAACTATAATTAATTCAGCTTCAGTGATTAACCAGTATTTTTTTATGGACTCATAATTAGGTGCTGGGTAAGGATTCAGGCGCCTATAGCTCTTCTTCCAACAAACTTGAGATTTTATGAACGCAGAACTAACCGTTGCTGAATCAAGGCAAAATGTAAAGAAATGTAAAATATCTGTGTCAGGTGCGGAAAAACTTCATCAAGCTCTGAATTTATACAACAAAGTTAAAAACAAAGTCATCCAACTTTGTACTTGTATGACAGAATCAGAGTTTAATTGGGAGATAGCGCTAGATTTTGCGGATAAGTTTGTATATAAAAGGACAGGCTTACACTTAAAGGATATTGAAATTATTGTACTTCAGAGTTCTTGGGAAGGCATAACCTATCCGCAAATGGCAGACAATTATGGTTATAGTGCTGAGTATCTTAATAAAGACGTTGGCAATAAGTTGTGGAGTAAGCTCTCGGAGGCATTAGGAGAAAAAGTTACCAAACATAATTTTAAGGAAGCGTTGAAGAGGGCGTGGAAGCAACATGTATGTGGCATTAATAACATCAATCAGGCGCCGCAAGTTTATGACGTGCCATCAGATTCTTTTTATCTAGAACGTCCTCCCGTAGAAGAACGCTGTTTTGCGGAAACAATGCAACCTGGATGTTTACTAAGAATCAAAGCACCTTTGCAGACAGGCAAGACAGAACTTATGTCCAGAATTTTGAATTACGCTGGTAATCAAGGATACCGGACAGTGGAATTAAACTTGCGGGATGCCACTAAAGAAGATTTCGGTTGTCTGGATACATTTTTACAGTGGTTATGCACTAGCATCACGGAAATATTACAGGTGACTTGTCCTGTCGCAGAACATTGGCGCCAAAGTTTGGGGAATAGCAAGATAAAATGCAGAACCTATTTTGAGAAATATTTATTACCTGGAGATAATCCTTTAGTTGTAGCTTTGGATGAAGTTGATAAAATGTTTCCGTATCCAGAGATTGGTGGCGAATTTTTAGGGATGTTACGGACTTGGCATGAGGATGCAAAAACTCGTCCTTTGTGGCGCCAATTGCGGTTAGTGGTGTTGCATACTCAAGCTTACACTCAACTCGATATCAATCAGTCTCCGTTTAATGCTGGAACAGAGATAACGTTGCCCGATTTTACTGACGAACAGGTGCTGCATCTGGTACAAAAATACGGACTAGATTGGGATATGAGTAAAGTCACACAGTTAATGACAATGGTGGGGGGACATCCTTATTTAGTAAGGGAAGCATTAAAGCAGTTAGCACAAGAGAATATATCTCTCGAAGAAGTTTTGCAAACGGCGCCGAAAGCATGGGGAATTTATCGATATCATTTACAAAAACACTCTTATCATTTATTCGCTCATCCCCAGCTACTTGCGGCTTTTAAGAAAATAGCTTTAGCTGATACTCCTGTGGAATTTGATTCGCTATTAAATCAAGATATAGCAGTTAGATTAAACGACTTAGGATTAGTAAGGCTTTCTCCAACAGGTGCAACACCGCGTTATGAATTATATCGACTTTATCTTCGCCAACATTGCCAAGAAAAAGATTTATGGGAATAGTTTCAAGGGATATTAACTTTTATAATAGAAGTGCGATATGAGTACAGTACCAAAAATCAGCAACTGTTATCAAGTCGGTGGAAGTTTACCTTTTACTGCGACTACCTATGTTTTACGACAAGCTGATGAGGAACTGTATGCAGGATTAAAGGCAGGTTCGTTTTGTTATGTGTTAAATTCTCGACAGATGGGTAAATCTAGTTTGCGAGTGCGAACAATGAGGAAGTTAGAAGCAGAAGGATTTGCCTGTTGTGCGATTGAAATGAGGGATATTTGTGGCCCGCAATTAAACTTAACCGCTCAACAGGTTTTTGACTCGGTAGCTTGAAAATTCAAAACGTAAAGCCCGCATAAGGTTTTTACAACTCTATGCGGATCTATAGTACTAAAATGAGAATAAACTGAGAAAGGAATGAGAAAAAATATTTCTAAATTTATATAAATTCTCAGCTATACATAATTTAGTTCTTGGTAACACCACCGATAATTGTTCTTATCGCAAACAGGGACATGTCAAAAGGTGGTTATATGGACTTAGTAGATTTTTTAGGACTTGTTCATCCTTTTATAGCTATATTCTTTGTTTTTCCGTTACTTGGCATTGTGGTTAACTTTGCCTGGGCAACACGTCAACGTCGTTTACAGAGTAAACTTGCAGGTAAGAGCAAAATTCCAGCGTCGGTTGGTGTTGAACATAAACAATTGGGAAGTTGGCTAACAGGCGCCATTGTCGGATTAACTTTGCTAGGATTAGCTTATCCCATCGGCAAAAATATTATCACGAATCAAGTTTGGAGCAAGGCGCCGTTTCAGGTAATTTTTATTTTGTTGATGTTTGTAGCAACTATTACATCTTTAGTATTGCTCTACCGTGCTAATACAAAGCTATGGCGGTCTGTGTTTGCAACTCTCACAGGTGCGGGTTTGGTAATTTTAGGGTTTCAAGACGGAGTATTTCGTCGTGATAACGAGTGGTTTTGGTCGCATTACTATATCGGTATGGCAGCGGCAATGTTAATGATTTTCTCTTTAGCGATTGTACCCGAAATTTATAAAGATAAGTCACATCGCTGGCGCCTAATTCACACAATTTTAAATTGCGTTGCTTTATTATTATTTATGGGACAAGCAATGACAGGCACGCGAGACTTATTAGAAATTCCTTTAAGTTGGCAAGAACCTTATATCTATAAATGTGATTTTGTAAATAAAACTTGTCCCATATCTCAACCGGAATTAAAAAAGTGAGTAGATTCAACAAATTATTTCCTAAAATTGACACTTTCTCATTACAATTTCGTTTGACAATCGGTATTATTATAGTTTCTGCTTTTGGATTAGCTGGTCTTGCTACTTGGACTGGTTGGAAAATGCAACGAATTTTAATCGATAGTCATAAGCGGAATATTCAGGAAATCGCTTCACGTCTACCGCGCGATGTCGAAGTTTACAGCGAGATGTTGCCAATTGAGACTGCATTACAAAAAGCAATTGACAATCGAACAGAAAATGACACTTTATTATGGGTAAAAAGTCAAGATACAAATCAAATAGTAGCTAAATCAAATAATTTAAATCCTGTATCTGGCTCTAACATTGCTAAATTAATTTCTATTACAGAAATGCCTGATAAAGCAGAAATTTACGTAGTTAAAGGACATTACTTTGTTTTATGCGGTGAAAAATTAAGAATCAAAGGTAAGTTAATAGGTGAAGTTTCTATAGCACAAGATATTACCCGTGACCAAACCATGTTTGTCACACTGCTACATAATGTAGGTATCGCTGGAATTGTGGTAATTGTAATAATATCAGCAACAATTGCATTCTACATTAAAAATTCCCTCCAACCTCTACGGCAAATTAGCCAAATGACGGCAGTAATTCAAGCAGAAGATTTAGACTCATATAAATTACACCTTGCTCAGGCGCCGACAGAGGTCAAAGAACTCGCGCAAACTGTTAATATGATGTTGTCTCGATTATCTCAAGCTTGGGAAAAAGAACGACAATTTACCAGTAATATTTCTCATGAACTGCGAACACCATTAACTGTTGTATATGGATATTTACAAAGTGTACTAAGAAGACAACAAAATTTAACCGAAATTCAGAAAGAAGCTTTGCAAACAGCAGCATCAGAAGCAGAACGTACCATTCACATATTACAAGATTTACTCGACTTAGTTAGAATAGATAGTAGATATGGAAATTTTGATATTAAACCTTGTAGGTTAAATGATATAGTTTCCGACGTTGTGAAGATGGCATATAAAAATAGTAATAGACAAATTGAAATTGAGGCGCCGACTCATCCAATTATTGTAAAAGCAGATAGCAACAAACTTGAAAAAGTGTTACTTAATTTAATTGACAATGCAATTAAATATTCTCACCCAGATACACCTATAATTATAAAATTAAAGCAAATTAAAAACGAGGGCATAATTGAAGTTTTTGACAATGGCTACGGTATTCCATTACAACATCAATCTAGAATTTTTGAGCGATTTTATCGTGCTGATGAAGCGCGCTCCTCAAGTGGTGGTACAGGTTTAGGTTTATCAATTGTTAAAAGCTTTATAGAAAGTATGGGGGGTACAGTTATGGTGAGTTCTAAAATAAACCAAGGAAGCGTATTTACAATTACTTTACCTTGTTGATACTTATATTGATATTTATAAATGGTTTATGGGTAATATTATGCTTACCGTTGTTCCTTGTTCAACATTAGATGTAATTACTAACTTCCCACCATGTGCTTCAACAATACGTTTAGTTATTGCAAGTCCCAGTCCTGTACCATCCGGTTTTGTTGAATAAAATGGTTGAGTTAGTTTAGATAAAACCTCTGGTGCTATTACGGCGCCACCATTATGAACATTGATTATAACTTGATTTATATTTAATACAATATCTAACTTAATAGTATCTCCTACGTTTACGGCTTCATAAGCATTACGGATTATATTTATTAATACTTGTTTTAGCTTATCTTTATCTCCAAGTACATGAACGTTCGTACTTGCAGGAGTAAATTTTATATATCTTCCCTCTGCCTCTGGCATATGCAGATACTCTATAATACATGTGACGAATTCGTTGAGACAAATTGGCGCCACTTGTAAAGCTTGGGGTTTAGCATAAAGTAATATTTCTTGTAATAATCTTTCTAAACGATTACCTTCATCTAGCGCTAGAGATAATCGTAATTTTGCAGCATCATTCAAATCCAGTTTATTAAAATAATTCAATCCCATTTTCATCGTTGTCAAAGGATTGCGAATTTCATGGATAATACAAGCCGCAAATTCACCAATTGCCGCAAGACGTTCTTGTTCTACAAGTTGAGCTTGTGCTGCTTTTAATTCTTCAGTTCTCTGCGCGACTTGAGCTTCTAAAACTTCATTGAACTGCTGCTGTTGTTTATAAAGATAATAGTTATCTATCGCTGTAGCGGCACGTTCTGCAAACAATTCCACTATATTAACTTCTGAAGGAGAAAAAGTGCGCGGTTCTTTATGGAATGAGCAAATTGTTCCAATAACTCCATTTTGAGAAGTACGCAATGGTATTCCTAAGTAAGCTTGATAACCTTCTGGAGCTTGACCATATTCTGTACAGCACTTAGTATCTTCGACTATTAAACTGCGTCCAGTTTCTATAACTGTTCCGGATAATTGGCCATGTACAGAATAAGTTCCTATTTCTCTACCTAAATCTATACTACTAGCCAATACCTTGCCAAAGCCTTGCTGACAAATAGTTACAACAGACCAATCAATACTAATTAACTCATTTACACCACAAGCTATTTCTTTTAAATATTCGCTTAATTCACCATTTCTATGACTAAGCGACGATAAAACCTCTATTGTCCGCCTTTGCCGCCAGTAGAAGTCATCAAACATGATATACCTAAATAAAAAAATACCTATCTTATAGACTTAACACTTGATAGGACTTTTTCAGCTAAATAAAAACTTAAGATTAAAGCCGCGCCAGTGATTAATTATCGCGTAATGCATACCCGATACCCCGCACCGTATAAATTAAGCGTTTTTCATTATTTGCTTCTAGCTTCAAACGCACATAGCGAACATAGACTTCTATAACATTAGAGTCTCCAACAAAATCATAACCCCAAACTTTTTCTAAAATTTGTTCTCTGGTAAAAACCTGACGCGGGTAACTCATTAAATACTCAAGCAAATCAAACTCTTTCGCAGTTAGTTCTATTGTTCTATTGCCTCGAAATACTTGACGAGTACGACGGTTTAATTGTAAATCTTCAAATTGCAATACATCAGAACTATCTTCTTGAGTGCGACGCAAATGAGCGCGGATTCTTGCTAATAACTCCTCAATACTAAATGGTTTAACGACATAATCATCGGCGCCAGCATCTAAACCAGTCACACGGTCGTTAACTTCATCTTTCGCGGTTAACAAAATAACAGGAATTTTACTCCCGGTCGCACGTAGACGACGGCAAAGTTCTACTCCAGTTAAGCCAGGAACCATCCAATCTAAAATTGCTAAATCCGGCGCCGATTCCCGTGCTAAGGTAATTCCCGTCATTCCATCGTTAGCGACACTAACCTTATAACCTTCGCTAGTTAATTCTAACTCGACAAATCGAGCTAGCTTTACATCATCTTCTACCAAAAGAATATGTGCTGTCATAATTTCCCCGAATTAGATACCCGACTCTTTAAACAAGTCAGGTATCTTAATAATCTTACTTATTATTTGACTTCGCTTGGAGCAAAAGCGGTTATTTTACCTTGTTTAACTGCAACAACTACATCGTAAGTTGCACAATAAGCAAATGTAGTATTATTAGCTTTATTATAAAGATTTACAACCATACCTGCACCACCAGGTTGAACAGCAATTGGTTCCAAATCACCGAAGAAATAGCGACGGAGTTCATCACCACTGCCAAACATACCTTTATGTTTAGTCAGCATAGCGATTTTTTGAGCAGGAGTTAAGCCTGTAACATCTTTCATTGCTCCTGCTTGAGCAGAACGCTGAGTTTCGGTTATCATTCCATTTGTTTCTTTTGCTACCGCTTGATTCGACTGTAAATTAATTGTACTGAGTGAGGCGCCACCAATTGTGACTAAACTAGTTAGAGCAGCAGTAGTTACAATAGTTTTGAGATTCATTTTGAATGATTCCTTTATAAAATCGTCTGTCTTCGATGTTTATTAGTATTGATTGAATTCCTGAGTTTTTGCTGAGAACAGGATTAGCGGGTGTTAAAAACTACCATTATTTTTTTTAATCTACCTAATAATAGTAAGCATTTATTCATACATGACATAATTTAAAAGCTTAAAATTAGCTGAGAAAACCATAAGAACTTTCAAAGGTAAATCTCAGCTTGATAGACTGAAACATTTAGAGCCTTATAACCTTTAAGCAGATAGCTTAAGCAACAATCAAGTTAGTTAGTTAAAGCTAAAGCAAAACCTATATGACTAACTGATGCTATATAGAGGAATATAAAGCTATGAAATTAAAAAGTTTTTTAATACTAAGTCTCGCATCCATGTTGATAGCAAGCTGTGCAAAAGAAATTAGTGCAACTGAAAATCATGTGGCTATGAAGCCTTCAAATAATCCTGTAGTTCAGTTAGCACAATCTCAACAAACTGTGAAAGTTGGTAATTTTGTTTCTGGAGAACATACAACTCAAGGTACAGCAAGCATTATAAGAAATAACGGTAACTCGTTTCTAAAGCTGAACCAGTCATTTAAAACTTCCGACTCAGGACCAGATTTAGTCGTCATTTTACATCGTTCAAATAACGTAATTGGTTCAACTAAGCCACCGTCCTATCCTTTAAAAAAAGGAGATTACGTTATTCTTGGTCGCTTACAAAAATTTAGCGGTGCCCAAACTTATGCTATCCCTAAAAATATCGATTTAGCAAATTATAAATCTGCTGCTATTTGGTGCCGTAAATTCAATGCTACCTTTGGTGCCGCCAAGTTAAGCAATAGCTGATACCGATTTTGTGCTTAATTTGCTACCAGGTGCATCGCTGCCAACTTATGTTTGGTAGTGATGCTTATTTATATCGCTGACGGCAGGTTTGTTATGGTTAAGAGACACAACAAAATTCCAGGACAAATTTATCTTTGGCTTGCAATTCTAATTTTTGGAGCATCTAGCGCTATTACTAGAAAGTTAACAGAAATTGGCGCCCAACATTTTATAGATGCTCGTAATCCAATTTCTCTATGTAATGTTTTATTTGTCGGTAATATATGCGCCTTATTGGTTTTGATTACTATTTACAGGCGCCAGTGGAACAAAGCAATATTAAAAAAAATATCAATAAAAAACTGGTTAAATCTGACAAAAGTTGCAATATTATCGGGAGCTATTGCACCTGCTTTAATCTTTCAAGCGTTGGCGTTAACTAATGTTAATAATGTTGTTCTGGTTGGGCGCCTAGAACCACCTTTAACACTAGCTTTATCAGTTTGGCTATTGAGGCAACGGGTGAATATTTGGGAAATTGTAGGAGCAGTTACTGCCTTTATTGGTGTCACCTTAACTATTATTCTTCAACCTCCACAACCCATGATGCATATGGGAGTTCATATAGGTGTTGGGGAAATATTGTCCGCAATAGGAGCTGTGGCTTTAGCTGTTTCTACAATTATTAGCAAACAACATCTTTCTAAAATTCCTTTAGGAATCTACAGTGTATTTCGTACAGCTTTGGGAACAATAATATTTTTCTTTCTGGCTTTAATAATTTATGGTCACGACCATTTTACAGATGTATTTTCGCCTTTTCTTTGGCGGTGGATGTTAGTATATGGCTTTGTAATTGTAGTTTTAGGTCAATCCTTTTGGATTAAAGGCTTGAAAGCTTCCACTGTATCGGTAGCTTCTTTAGTTAGCTCATTTACTCCACTCGTAGGCATTTTAGCAGCTTACTTCATTTTGGGCGAGGCGCCGACTATGGCTCATTATATTGGTGGTAGCTTGATTTTAGTTGGAGTATTGTTAAGCCAAATTGGAATTAGGCGCCAAGCTTCTCTTAGAACTGGGTTGTCCAAAATGATTTCTACATCCGCACAACACCAGGTAGAAACAACTATAGGATTTAAAGGCATATGATAATTAGCCACCTACCTTTTACTCCATGCCCACCTCGTCCAAAGCTACCAAAACCACTGCGTCCAGATGTAGAATGAATGGCGCCACTACCAACTTTACTAGAACCACTATCACTGGCAGCACTACCAAACCGACTACCTCATTAACGTGACAATAAGTTTTAATAAGCTAGGTTTAAGTTTCATTTGATTTTATAGTTAAGTTTTTAGGTCAAACAGCAAAGTAACTAAAGTAACTATAGTTTGAGAGAACCAAATTTCGCTCTTGTGGGATAGGCATCCTGCCTGTCCAAAATATAAAGGACAGGCAAGGATGCCTGTTCCACAAGCCTATCCCACAAGATTATTGATTCTGCGACACTCTTGTTACCATGTGGCAGAATTTATAAAAGAACAAACATAAAAAACATAAAGTCCTTCCACACTTATATTTCCCAGAATGACCGCAACACTATCAAACACCAACCTCCCTAGCGTTTACGACCCCAAAGCTGCCGAGTCCAAATGGCAGCAGTTTTGGGAAGATAACCATATATATAAAGCTGACCCTAGTAACCAAGCCGAACCGTACTGTATCGTTATTCCTCCTCCTAACGTTACGGGTAGTTTGCATATGGGACACGCTTTTGATAACTCCCTAATTGATACATTAGTTCGCTACCATCGGATGAAAGGCAAAAACGCCTTATATCTCCCTGGTACTGACCATGCGAGTATTGCTGTACAAACGATTCTTGAAAAGCAACTCAAAGCAGAAGGTAAAACTCGTTACGACTTGGGACGCGACAAGTTTCTCGACAAGGCTTGGCAGTGGAAGGCTGAGTCTGGAGGGACTATTGTCAATCAGTTGCGGCGTTTAGGTGTGTCGGTGGACTGGACGCGCGAACGGTTCACTTTAGATGAGGGTTTATCAAAAGCTGTATTGGAAGCTTTTGTCAAACTTTATGATGAAGGACTAATATATAGAGGCGAATATTTAGTAAACTGGTGTCCTGATTCGCAATCGGCGGTTTCAGATTTAGAAGTTGACCAAAAAGAAGTAAATGGCAACCTTTGGCATTTCCGCTACCCACTCTCTGATAATTCTGGTTTTGTAGAAGTTGCCACAACTCGTCCAGAGACAATGTTGGGTGATACGGCAGTTGCGGTTAACCCAAACGATGAACGTTACAAGGATTTCATTGGCAAAACTTTAACTTTGCCAATAATGAATCGAGAAATTCCAATTATTGCTGATGAATTAGTTGACCCAACCTTTGGTACAGGTTGCGTTAAGGTTACACCAGCCCATGACCCGAATGACTTTCAAATGGGTAAACGTCACAACTTGCCGTTTATCAATATTATGAACAAAAACGGCGCCCTCAATGAAAACGCCGGAGAATTTCAAGGGCAAGACCGTTTTGTTGCGCGTAAGAATGTTGTTGCAAAGCTGGAAGAGCTAGGTGTTTTAGTTAAAGTTGAAGAGTACAAACATACAGTTCCATATAGTGAAAGAGGTAAGGTTCCTGTTGAACCGTTACTTTCAACGCAGTGGTTTGTTAAAATTCGTCCTTTGGCAGATAATGCGCTCTCTTTCCTAGATAATCAAAATTCTCCAAACTATGTTCCGCAGCGTTGGAGTAAAGTCTATCGTGACTGGTTAGTTAAGCTCGAAGACTGGTGTATTTCTCGTCAGTTATGGTGGGGTCATCAAATTCCTGCTTGGTATGCAGTTAGTCAAACAAATGGAGAAATTACAGATACAACTCCCTTTGTTGTTGCTCAAAACCAAGAAGAAGCAATACAAAAAGCAAAACAACAATTTGGCGAAGATGTAAAACTCGAACGTGACCCAGATGTATTAGATACATGGTTTTCTTCTGGGTTATGGCCGTTTTCTACAATGGGTTGGCCTGAACAAACTCCTGATTTAGCTAAGTATTATCCTACTAGCGTTTTGGTTACTGGCTTTGACATCATATTTTTCTGGGTAGCTAGAATGACTATGATGGCTGGGCATTTTACTGGACAAATGCCGTTTAAAGATGTTTATATTCACGGGTTAGTTCTTGATGAGAAGGGCAAAAAAATGTCCAAGTCAGCGGGTAATGGTATTGACCCGTTGTTGCTAATTGATAAATATGGTACTGATGCACTGCGATATACGTTAATTAAAGAAGTTGCAGGCGCCGGACAAGATATTCGTTTAGACTACGACCGTAAGAAAAATGAATCGCAGTCGTTTGAAGCTTCGCGCAATTTTGCGAACAAACTATGGAATGCTTCGCGGTTCGTAATGATGAACTTGGATGAACAAACTCCTGCACAACTGGGAGTTCCGCAACCAAGCGAACTTAGCGATAAGTGGATACTTTCACGGTATAACCAAGTTATTAAACAAACTAGTAATTATATAGATAATTATGGTTTGGGTGAAGCAGCAAAAGGGCTTTATGAATTTATTTGGGGTGATTTTTGCGACCAGTATATTGAGCTTGTAAAATCTCGGTTGCAAAGTGATGCAGACCCAAGTTCACGTAAAGCTGCACAGCAAACGCTTGGTTGTGTTTTGGAAGGGATTTTGAAGTTACTGCATCCTTATATGCCTCATATTACTGAGGAAATTTGGCATACACTAACTCAAAAAGGCGCCGATTCTAAGGAAAGTTTATCGTTACAGCGTTATCCAGAGGTTGATGAGGGTCAGATTGATGTAGGGTTGGAAGAACAGTTTGATTTGTTATTTGGGGTTATTCGCACTATTCGGAATTTACGTGCGGAAGCTGATGTTAAACCGGGTGTGAAGGTTGCGATTAATTTGCAGACTGATAATAGTAGGGAGCGGGAGGTTTTAGCTGCTGGAGAAGTTTATATTAAGGATTTGGCGAAGGTTGAGAGTTTGAGTGTTGGTGGTGGGGAGGTAAAGACGGGGGAAAGCACTGAAGTGCTTACAACGGTACTTACAACAAGGGTGCTTACAACCACGAAAAAATTCCAAATTCCTCAACAGTGGCGCCTTTATCTCAAGATTATTGGTGTAATAGTTTTAGTTAGAGTTGGGTTTGCTGTTTTTGATGCTATTAATCATGTTGCTGTATTAGCTGGGTTTTTTGAGGTAGTTGGTCTTGGTTTCTCAGCTTGGTATTTGGCAAATAATGTTTTTAACAAGGAAAAAAGACAGCAAATACTTCAAAATGCATCTAAGTCGGTAGAAAAAGTATCGCAACCAACGGTAGAATCTAAGCCGAAGCAAGAAGAAGAAGCTATAGCGGGTGTTATCGGTACAGTACAAGTTATTTTGCCGTTAACTGGAGTCGTTGATATTGCTGCCTTTTGTGCCAAGCTACAGAAAAAACTTGAAAAAATCGAAAACGATATCAAGTCTCTTTCTGCTAGACTTAATAACCCAGGTTTTGTTAATAATGCTTCCCCTGAAGTTGTTCAGGGTGTACGCGATAATTTAGCCGAAGCCGAAAAACAAGCACAAATCTTACGTGACCGCATTCAAAAATTATCACAATAAAAAAGTGCTGAGTCAAAAGTGCTGAGTGCTGAGTGTAATACTCAGAACTCAGAACTCAGCACTCAGCACTCATCACTCATTACTTATGTTGTATTTAGCCCAAGTACATAAAAACGAATTTCTCGAACAATACCAGTTACGTTTGTTAGCTCGTAAAGAAGCTGAAAATATGTGGGCTACTATTCCTGAAGAAGCGTTTATTCTTTTGGGTAAAAGTAGTGCGATGACCGAAAAGCTACTGGTTTTAGTTGAACTCTCACCCACTGGTGATATTGAACGACTAGAAGATGCGACAAATTGGGTGCTATCGTTAGTAAACACTTACTTAACTACTGGCATTACCCCCGATTATCTGACGCAAGAAAAAGAACGCGCAGAACAATGGCGCCAAAATTTAACTTTACAAAACCAAGATTTAGCACGTCGCTCGCTAGAATTAGAAGCACGACGCGAACAAATTCAAGCTTTAGAAGAAAGTTTAAAGCGTGAGAAAAGCGCTTTCAGTAATGGTAATCATCCTGAAGAAAGTTAGGAGACTCCGAACAACCCAGTTTTACAAAGCAGTACTATGCTACTTTGCTGCTGAGTATCCGCTTGATTAAGCTTCATTAACATTTCTACTAACCAAGCTAATTTTACCTGTCGCTTGAGGCGCCGTAGCTCTTTCCATACAGATAGTGATTCTGCGACTCTCCAACCGTATTTTTTAAAAAAGCTTGTTCCTTCAGTAGGAGCAAATAACAAAGTTTTATTTCCACTAGCAAAATATTGGTCAAATATTTTACGAGCGTAGATTTTATCATAATTTTGTAGAGTGTCTGCTGACTCTAACTCAAATAACCACCAGTTCAAGTTTGATTGCTCATAAATATCAGCAGCAATAGATGCTACTTGTAGTTCTGGTAAATAAGAAAGAAGTCCTTCAGTAATTACAAGTGCTTGCTTAGAGTTTTTGGTAATCTCAGCAAATAAACGTTTTCTTAGCGAAATATCTGTAATATCTAACTTAACTCGTTCCAAAGTACAAACAGGTGTAGCTTGTAAGAGTTTTTGTTCCTTTTCAATCAAAATTTCCGGAAAATCAACTTCAACCCAGCGAAGCGACCCAGGAAGATTTAATCTATAAGGACGAGTATCTAGTCCTGCCGCTAAGTTTAACACCGTATCAATCTCGTGAGACTGAACCAGCTTTTCAATTTGTTCATCGATAAGACGAGTACGAAGCGCTATCGCATTGGTGATTTTTTCCTTTTCTCCAAGCACCTCAACCAACATCGCTCCCTTACCCCCTGCAAGTAAACGTGCGTAAGGGTCATGAAATAAAGCATCAGCGCGTTCGCTCTCTAAAGCACGGTACATCGCTACCAAATAGGCAGTATCTGCAATATTCTTCATGTGTATAATAATTAATTATAAATATTTGTGTTGTAGATACATAAAGGAGATATAAAAAGGCGCCTGCGCTATTTACTTATTCACTGTAACTGTAAATTGTCAGGAAGAAACCGAAGAAACCAGATTTCTGTGGGAACAGATAATGATATTATAAACGTCTTTAAATAATCCCAACCAGAAAGCTGTACGTCAATGAACTCAAATAAGCTGTCAACTGCTTGCTTATTATTACTAATTTTATCAACCAGCGCACCCTTCAACACGCGCGCATTAGCATCAGATATAAGCGACATTAAAGCATCAATACAGCAAGCAGCACTAAGAAAATTATCTAAAAAAGTTAATGCCCCTATTGACAAATTAGAAATTGTCTATACATTTAAACCAACTTTTCAAACTATTGGTAAAAGTGGATTTGGATTTGTAGTTGTAGACAAACGTAACGGTAAAATATTTGACATAGCAGTCGATGCCAATGGGCAAGAAATGAATATAGAGAAATTAGCGCAACAAGATAAAACTGCTTATGTATCTAAATATGGAAAACTATCACAAGGTTTATTTGAAAAACTTGCAGATACTAAACCCAATGACCAAATCTCTGTGGTAATTAAATTAAAAGTAGAACGTCAAGATGTTAAAAGTATTCAGGCGCCAGTTCCAGTAAGTACAGATACGCAACAGCAGCAAACTATAGAAAACGAACAAGTTGTGAATGAAGCAATTAATAAAATTGAAGAATTAGGATTTAATGTAACTGGCGATAACTCCAGTCCTGCCGTATATGGAAATTTGACCCCCGCTCAAATACGCGCGATAGAAAAGCTAGATATCGTTGATAACATCGATAATCTGTAGGGTGGGCAATGCCCACCATCATTAAAACCCAAGGGTACTGCGTTAAGAGCGCAAGCGTTTGTCGTAGGGGAATTGGAGAAAATATGAAGCCGATAGCTTTAATCAAATCATGCTTAAAAGCATGACAGCCTTGTTGCCGATAGCTGAATATTTTCTATTTATCTTCGGGTGTGTCCTGGGTCTGGATATACCTTTTTACCGTCTCAAGATTTGCACCTCAATAGGATGAAACAAAATACCCAATTTTCCAAAATACTGGTTTTTTATAGAATTGATTACAGTGTTCAGGAAATTATGCAGCGAATCAAACGGCTAGTTACGGTCTTTAAGTTATTAGCAAACGCACAAAGAGCGCAATGCGCGGATTGATGTCAATTAATAAGTGGCAATGGTCTGATTCCCCGTTAAATTCGACCAACTGACAATCCCACTTTTTACGTCAAATCTTGCCACGGGGAGTACTCCCTGTGGCAAAGTTTGACACAAATCTTCACATATTTCTTGTAGTCGGCGTAAAACATTACCAGTAATGACTTTGCGCCGATATTTCGTAACTAGGACGCTTGTGGATGGACAGATTATAAACTGTCCCACCAGGCAATGTTTTAGTAGACTAACAGTAACTAGTTGCTGTAAGTTAGTCATAGTATACCAAATATCAGGGGGTGAGATTCGTTGCAAGTTGCTTACAAGTTTAAGCTACGTCCAAAACAAGGTCAAATTGATTTATTAGAGGATTGGCAGCACAAAGTAGGTTATATTCAAAACCGTTCTTTAGGCGATAGAATAGCCACTTATAATAATACTTTTGTGATGGGTGATTACTGTGACTTGTACCGACGACGCGAGATTTGCGCTACCAATTTTTACTGTGACATAAATTTATATAAAATACATGGTATCCCAAATATAGTAAGTCCGCTCTTGTGTTCGGTAAGCAAGTCAGCGTCTTTAGGTAATATTTGGAAAGAAGAAAAGCCGAATTTACGCAGAAGCAAAGATAAAGATAAACCCTTTAATCCAAAACGGGGTGCATTTGAAATGCACAGTAATTGGGTGACAGAGTTTAAACAACAATATCCTGAATTTAAGACAGTCAATGCGGACGTAATACAACAAGCATTACGCCATGTAGATGGTGCTTTTAACAAGTTCTTTAGTGGCAAAGCTGGATTTCCAAACTTTAAGCAACATATAGATGTAAGTTTTGAATTCAAGCCTGGAACAGTAAGGATAATTAATAAATATATAATTTTTCCAACTTTGGGTGGAATGCGATTCTTTAAGTCAAGACCAATTCCTACGGAGTGGTCGATACGAACAGTTACAGTTAGTCGAGAAGTAGATGGTTGGTATGTTTCTATTCTTTTAAGAGACGATACTGTTCCAACTTTACCTATCAAAAACCTATTAGAATGTGAATCAATTATTGGTGTAGATGTTGGGATTAAGAAGCTAGCGTCTTTGAGTGACGGCACATTAATTACCAACCCACAATTTTTAAAAAAGTCTGAGCGCAGGTTAAGAATACGTCAACGTCGTGTTTCACGCAAGAAGAAAGGCTCAAATAAGCGTAAAAAAGCCGCTATACAACTTAGTCGCCTACACCAGAAAATACGTCGTCAACGTGAAGATTATCAATGGAAACAAGCTCTTATAATTTCTTCAAAGGCAGATGTTATAGTTTTTGAAGATTTAAATATTAAAGGCATGAAATCCCGTTGCAAGCCGAAAAAAGATGAAGCAACGGGAAAATATATAAAAAATGGGCAGTCTGCAAAATCTGCTTTGAATCAAGCTATTTCTGATGCTTCGTGGTATTCTCTACGTCAAAAAACCGAGCATCAAGCACAAAAATTAGGCAACTTAGTAATACTAGTTAACCCAAGAAATACGAGTATTACTTGTCCCAAATGTGGTCACACATCAAAAGCCAACAGACATAAAGAAAAGTTTGTTTGCGAGCAATGCTCCCACTGCGACGACGCTGACCTTAATGGGTCAATAAATATTGCCCAAAAAGCTCGCCCCTTACTTGGTTTAGATACCCTACGAATGGACAGTTCGGAAGTCACGCCCACAAACAATAAGGAGTCATCATTGCCGTTAGGTGATGAGCCTGGGAACCCTGCTACATCAACAGTTAAACAGCTACGTTTGTTATCAATTAGAAGTGTTCCGGTGGAAGAGAAGCCGACAGTAAGTCGTCCAAAACGAAAGCCTAGAAAACCTAAAATTGGTACACAACTTGACCTGTTTAATAGCCTTGACGGGGATGACGAAGAGTTAGTCAGCTAAGACTCTTCAGAATCCGTGTCCATACCTCAAAGAGGTTGGACGCGGTAGTTCAAACATATTAGGTATTACCAAGAAATACGTAAACCCTGTTTTTTGAGAATTTGTTGTAATTGCGGCATTTTTTGCTGTTCAATAATTTTCGAGGGAGTTAAATTTGGCTCAGTTACTAGCCAAGCTGCGGTTACTCCTGCTGCTGCTCCTATTGACCATTCGCTGTAATGAATACGAGTTACAGCGTTAACAATATGAGTAACGGCAATGCTTTTACCACCAATTAAAAGATTATCAATTTTTTGAGGAATAAGACTTTCTAAAGGAATCATAACTGGTCGAACAACAAACTCTCTAGCAGGCGCCTTAGTTGCTTCGTTAGAGGGTTCCCAATTTCGATAACGACACCCATGTATATCTATATCATAATGAGTTACACCAATTACCGATGCTTGAAAATTACGTCCACCCAAAACATCTGTACGAACATCTGTACGAACATCTGTACGAATATCAGCTTCTCGCATCATAAACTCATTTTGTCCGTGAGCAGGGCGCCCTAATATTCGTCGTCCCTCACGGATGTAAGGTATCATGCTCAAACCCGATTTTGTACCCATCAAAGATTCATCACCATATAAATATGCGAGAGGAAAACCTGGTTTAGATTGGGTTTCAATTAGCCAATCTGCAAAATGTAGCGCGTTATTTTCGCCAAGCATCAACGCTTGTGTGGAAATACCTCCCATCCAGTTTTGACGTTGCCCAGTGTTAGTTATTTGTTCTTGAGTAAGAATTAATGGCGGATTCATCAACTTCCAATCGTTGCCTCGGTTCCAGTTAACCATCGTCATGTCACCCAGTTGTGGACTATCAACAAAGGGGTCATTACGAGTGGAGCTAACAATACGTCGATAATTAAAAAAGCTGCGACCTGTAAACATCGGAAACCCTTCTAATAAATAATCTCGCCGATGTTCTTCTTTGGATATTCCATCATTTACAACCAGTTGAGAACGACTTAACCCTTTATCATCTCGAAGTGCTAGTACAAAAGGATACGTAAAAGCTTGGGTACATTGTGGATTATCTTGAGGCGCCGCATGAATTTCGCCCGTTGTAGCTTTACTTTCTGACCCCAAGCGATGAGGAATTCCAGACCACCCAATTAACTCTCCGGTATCAGTCGCATCAATTACTATCATTCGACCGTTTGCTGGAGCTTGGAGTTTTAAAGGTACTTTTTTAAAATCTTTATTATCAGTCCAACTGTACCAAGAATTCAACTCCTGAGAAAGGCGCCCAGATAACACATACTTAGGGTCACGTGGAATTCTTCGTACAGCGTAAATAGCCGTAATTTGTTTACCTGTACTATCAAAACTAGCTCCTTTAAAAGCAGTAGAACTAGACCAACGACTACCAGGAGCATTTTTAGAACTTGACTGTAAAAGTTTTTCTGATGCTACCGCTCCAGCTTTTGGGGGAAAGCAGAGTTTTCCTACCCAACAGCTATTTATATCAGTAACAGAAATATTTTTAGAATTTGATGACGACCATGCAGGCAGTTCAATGGGTTGCTGTTTAATTAACCGCTTAAAATCAATCCAACTTTTTGAATAATTTTCCTTCGCGCGCATTGCCAGTGACTCATCTACTGCTGACACCCCACCCGAACTAATTTGTCCTCCTAACCAAGGTGTTAGTTCAATTAAACAAGTTTTGGCGCCCATACGCATCGAGTTTTCTGCTGCTGCGACTCCTCCTAAAGAACCACCGACAACAACAACATCACATTCCCATACCTCAGATGGCGCCCGACTTGGTTTAAACTTAGTTAATCCTTGGGATGTTACAAGTGATTCAACTGTAGTTTCCTTAGATAAACTAACCTTCGACTGTGAAAAGTGCTTATATAGGTATCCCACAAGCGCAGTTGAAATACCTAAACCCAATATCAACAAAATTAATTGAAAGTTTGATTACAATTTGTTGCTAAAATTCTGATTATATCGCTTGATGTATTTGGATTTTCAACAACTCTACGACGCACATTATAAATATCATCTTGAGACAGTTTATCTAAAATTTGTACTGGAGTACAAGGATTTCTCGCCACGGCAACACGCACTCCTGGTTCTTTATCTTCAGCTAGCTTTATCAAGAAACTTACAGGAATTTTAGGACTTATTGCTAAAGAAGCTCTTATCTCAGATTCAGAGTTATCAAGTGCCCAGTTTAGGTAAAATTTAGGTAGCTCAAATTGTTGAAATACACGCCTATTTGATTTATATAAGTCTTTAAAAAAACATGGATTTTCTAGTAGCAACAGTGAAAGAGCAGGGTTGTTTAAAACAAAATTTGGCGCCTCAGAGAATAATTTTATAAGTGTATCTGGTGGTGTATTAGCATTTTGGGCAACAGCAAAGCGTATTTTCGCCCGGAAATCTACAGCTAATTCTCGCAAACGTTCGCTAGGTGTAGTTTCATTTAGTGCCTCTTCTAAACTTTGACTCATGGTTACGGAATCACAAGTACTATTTATATATACTTATTATTCCCTACTTAAACAAAAAACTTAACTTTGCGTCCTTTGCGTCCTTTGGGTTTAAACTCTTTTCTCTGTTAACTCTGTGTCTCTGTGGTAAAAAAATTAATATACTGTTGTAACTGCTATAGTGGACAGTAATTTTGTAGAGCTAGTCAACACGATTATTTTCAATTGCGGCTTTGCGTCTAACTGAACCACGACGTTTAAATTTTTGAAGCTGGATTTTATCTTCGTTCTCATAAAGATAATTTTCCAGTTCCGTTGCGAGGAACCTCTACGACTTCTCCAGTTTTTAAATAAACAGTAGGCATTGGTTCACGCTCCGAAGGAATGATCTAACTTATGTTATTTTACAAGGAACGGGCAAGGATGCCCATTCCACAACAAGAGTTATTTTACAAGTTAGACAGAGGTTGTGCGAACTTCGGTTGCTGCTAGTAATTCTCTGACAACTCTTGCCGCAGCTTTTTGTGCGATTTGACCAGTAATTTGCTGACCTAACTTTTGTACATCAGGGTTAAAAAGTATTTGGGTAAATTGAGGCGCCAGTTGATTTGCATCAAAGCCGCGTGTTTCTTGTAAAATTTTGGCAATGTTCTTGATGTGTTCCAAGGTTTGCTGCTGGTCGGTATTGGCAGCAGGCGCCTCTGTGACTGCGGTCAGTCCAACTTGTTGACGTAGTAAAGTTGTAAAATTGTGCAAAGCATTTCTTCGTAACCCATCGACAGTTTTAAACAACTCGTCAACAAGTTTTTCACGAATATACTGACCACGTTCGGATGATAGAAAGTCGAGTGCTTGGTTTAGTACTAAGTTAAAGTCGTACTCTTGGTTGCCACGCGCGTTCTTTAACAAATTTTCTAAACGGTTCCAACGGAAGCTACCATCTTTAAATAATAAGTCTTTTAACGAGTTCCTTAATTGCGGCGCCGGGTCGGTTAATAATCGTTTTGCGACATATGGATATGCTTCGCTTAATACTTTAAAGTTGGGGTCGATGTAAATAGCGATACCTTCGAGTGTTACCAAGGAGCGAATAATCAACGCATAATAAGGGGGTACACGGAAGGGATACTCGTACATCAATTCTGATAGGTCATCAGTTATACTCTTGATGTTAAAGTCAGCAACACTGGCGCCTTGAGCATTAGCAAAGACTTTGGCAAACGCTGGGACTATTGGCGTTAAGTCGGTATCGGGAGTAAGAAAATCTAGATTGACGTAATCTTGAGCTAAACCTTCAAAATCTCGGTTGACCACGTGAACAATAGCTTCGATTAAACCATAACGTTGTAGTGGTTGAACTTCGCTCATCATCCCAAAGTCTAAATAAGCGAGTTTTCCATCAGGTGTAGCAAGTAAGTTGCCTGGGTGAGGGTCAGCATGGAAAAATCCATGTTCGAGTAACTGCCGCAGCGAACACTGTACACCAACTTCGATTAAATAACGAGCGTCGATTCCTTGCGCGCGCAATTCCTCAGTTTGATTTAATTTTGTTCCATATATCCATTCCATCGTTAACACACGACGGTTTGTATACTCCCAATAAATTTTGGGAACATAAATATCTTTAATATGACCGTAAAGCTGGAAAAATCGCTCTGCGTTTTCACCTTCGTGGATGTAGTCCATTTCCTCGAAGATACGTTCACCCAACTCATCGAGTATTCCCACTAAGTCGCTACGTACCCGCTTTACAGCCCGTTGTGCCCATCCAGCAAGTTTACGAAGCAAGTATAAATCTATGGCTATAGCTTCGCGTAAGTCAGGACGCTGAATTTTTACCGCGACTTCTTCACCACTGAAAAGCTTTGCTTTGTATACCTGTCCTAACGAAGCTGCTGCTATAGGGTGAGGTGAAATTTCTGCGTAAACTTCGTGTGGCTTTTGTCCAAGTTCTTCTTCTATAAATTGATATGCTATTTCGTTTGGGAACGCAGGTAGTTTATCTTGTAGCTGCGTTAATTCTTCTAAATATACAACAGGCACCAAATCTGGACGTGTTGATAAAGCTTGCCCAATTTTTATATATGCTGGCCCAAGTTTGGTCAGCAGTTTACGAAACTGTACAGCGCGCTTGATGTCGTTTTTTACTTTGACACCTCGTTTTCCATCCCACCATATCCCAAAAGCAAACGCCAATGTTGGCGCCAATACCTTAAATATTCTTTTCAATACCCGAAATGGGCGCGACTGATAGTAAAGCGCAATTGCATCGGCATTGTACTTTAACTGTAAATCGCTATTGCCGAAAGTCGAAGTTACCGCTCTTGGAGGTAAGTTTGCTAACTCAGGAGGTGCGCTATTTAAAGCCATAAGTTCAACAGAAGTCAGCGTCTCGGGGTGACTTTCTTTTTCAAGCACTAGGTCTGGTTGGGAAACTCTATTCACGTTCATGAACTACCACCACAGCTATATTGTTAAGTATTGTAACAAGTAATAAATTAATATTAAATTAATTACACCAAGGCGCCTCTATATTTCAGCTTAACTTGCTTCATTAAAAGGGATGTACCCAAAAAACCGCCAATATTATGTTAGCGAGCCGACAATAAGCGTAAAAGAGGCATTAGAGATACAACATTGGGTATAGGGGAGAGTACTAAAATTTGTACTTAAACCGAGCTGTGTCACTGATTATTGCGACAAAAGTAAAACAATACCAGGTTTGATAAACTCATACTTGATGGGGTATTTTGATGGTATCCCGGTTCTAAGTACGGCACGGAGATTTAGCTGGATGTTGCGAGTTCTACGAATCGAGAATTTTGCCCTCATCGACCAATTAGAACTTGAATTTGGACAAAGATTGAATGTTCTAACTGGTGAAACTGGTGCGGGAAAGTCGATTATACTCGATGCTATTGATGCGGTCTTGGGTGGCAAAGTCTCAAGTCGTGTAATTCGTACTGGTACTAATCGCTCGCTAGTCGAAGCTACTTTTGTTGCTGACTCAGCTTTAGCGAATTGGTTAAGCGAACAAGAGATTGATTTAATCGATGATAATTTACTAATCGTTAGCCGCGAAATTTCTATTACTGCCAATAATGTTCGCAGTCGTTCGCGTATAAACGGTGTACTTGTTAATCGTCAAGTCATGAACGAGTTACGCGAAAGATTGGTAGAAATTACTGCCCAAGGACAGAGTGTCTTGGTTGGACAATCTTCTCAAGTTCGTGACTGGTTAGACGTTTACGGTGGTAGTACACTTCCACAACACCGTGATGTTGTTGCGAGTGCTTATGTTACCTACCAACAAGCGCATTTAGCTTTAGAACAACGTCGCACATCCGACCGCGAACGTTTACAGCAACTCGATTTATTAACTTATCAAGTAACTGAACTCGGCGCCGCAAATTTAGACGACCCCGACGAATTTGAACTACTTCAACAGGAACGTGAGCGTCTAACCCACGTCGTTGATTTGCAGCACATGAGTTATAAAATATACCAAGCTTTATATCAAAATGATGGTGATGCTCTTACTGTTACAGATTTACTGGGTGATAGTGAAGGCGCCTTAACAGACATGGTTGAGTACGATAAAGAGTTACAACCATTATTAGATTTAATCTGTGATGCTCAAACAGCAGTTTGCGAAGTTGCTCGACAAATAAATGCTTATGGTGAAAATCTTGAAGCTGACCCGCAGCGCTTAGAAGAAGTCGAGGAAAGAATTCGCGAACTTAAACAAATTATTCGTAAATATGGGCCAACTCTAGCAGATGCCATTGCCCATTACAACCGTACACAAGCCGAGTTAGCAGCACTGACCAACTCAGAACAATCTATCGAGAGTTTGGAAAAGCAAGAAAAAGCTTGTTTCGACAAATTAATCAAAGCTTGTAACAAGTTAACGCAATTACGGCGCCAAGCTGGTGAGAAATTAGAAGCTGAGTTAATTCGCGAACTCAAACCGTTAGCGATGGAAAAAGTGCAGTTTAAAGTTGATATTACCCCAACTACACCAACATCCACGGGCGCCGATAAAATTACCTTTATGTTTAGCCCCAACCCAGGTGAACCTTTACAACCATTGTCAGAAACAGCTTCAGGTGGGGAAATGAGTCGCTTTTTACTTGCGCTCAAAGCTTGCTTCTCACTTCAGGAGGCGCCGGATACAATGGTATTCGACGAAATTGACGTAGGGGTATCAGGAAGAGTCGCGCAAAGCATCGCTGAAAAACTCCACCAAATTAGCTATACTCAGCAAGTATTATGCGTCACTCACCAACCTCTTGTAGCGGCAATGGCAGATAGACATTTTCGTGTCTCTAAGCAAGTAATAAATGAGGCACATCAAAAAGAAAACAACGGACACGCCGACGAACGTACAGTAGTAAGAGTCGTAACCCTAGACAACCTAACAAAGCGTCGTGACGAACTCGCACAGCTAGCAGGAGGAAAATCTGCTCAAGATGCCATCGCTTTCGCTGACTCCCTACTCGTACAAGCACAACACCACCGGAATAAACTGGCAACGGATTAAGAAACCGGGTTTATTGAAGAAACCCGGTTTCTCAAGTTTACATTTTGAAACAATAATCAGAAATTTGGGAACCATAACTTGTAGTAAAACTAGTGGCAGTGGTATTGGAAACTCCCAAATGAACGATAAGTTGCACTTGAATGGGCTACTTGAAGAAATTTATAAACAGCTATTACCCCAGGTGAAGGTAGAAAGCGTGTACCCTCACGACCCGGTAGAAGTTGATAATTTGCCTCAACCCTGGCGCCTGTTAGGCAGGGGTAATTATGCTGCGGTATTTTGTCATCCTGATTACGCAGATGAAGTTGTAAAAATTTATGCACCGGGACGAGAGGGTTTTGAGGAAGAGATACAAGTGTACAGTCGTCTTGGAGAGCATCCAGCATTTTCTCAGTGCTATTATGCCAAACCAAACTTTTTAGTTTTAAAGCGTTTACTTGGTACAACTCTATACGACTGTATCGAACGAGGTATGCGGATACCGAAGCAAGTTATAGATGATATTGATGAAGCATTACAATACGCACGAAAAAAAGGACTTTATCCTCACGATATTCACGCGCGTAACGTGATGATGCATGAAGGTAGAGGTTATGTGGTAGATATATCAGACTTTCTTCATCAAGAGAGTTGCTCGAAATGGGAAAACTTTAAAAAAGCATACTATTGGCTCTACCGTCCCATACTGCGTCCACTTGGCTTGCGGGTACCTTACTTCGTCCTTGATATAATCCGCAAGGGTTATCGTGCTTTTTCTACGTTCACAAAAAGTTGTCATCGACAATTAGGAATGTTACTTCGTTATAAGTCTTCAAAACATCTCAAACGCTTTAAACGATAGTTAACCTGTTTATAATACTCAAAAAAGTTATCTATAGTTGTCTCTGAATGCTCTTGAATTAATTTAATACAGGATTCGTATAGCAGTAAATATAACCTGCGGAAGCCTATAATTAGCTGAATTCAGCCCTCAGAAAGATGGAGAAGAAGTCCTAAATTTCTTACTCTTTCTATTAACGAATATAAAACCACATGAGGGCAAATAATTATGGTACTTCATAAACTTGGAGATTTTGACCCAGATTACCGTGATACTTTTGAAGGAAATGATATCAAAGGTTTAAGTGTATACGCTGAAGCAAGCGATGAAAAAATAGGTACTATCAGCGACGTATTAGTAGATGAAGAAGGTCGTTTCCGCTATTTTATTGTTGATTTAGGTTTCTGGATTTTTGGTAAGAAAGTATTATTGCCAGTTGGTCGCTCACGCATCGACCACACTACTGACCGTGTTTATGCTATTGGTATGACACGTGAGCAAGCAGATGCACTCCCAGAATTTAATAACGATCTTGCTATAGATTACGATTACGAAGAGAATGTTCGCGGAGTTTATCGCGGTTCATCTAGCAATGTTCGTACTGCTGACGTAACAAGTACTGCACCCCTAGAAGCATCAGCACCATTAAATGCATCAATGCCTCTCGATGCTTCCACAGCAGCAATGGGTACAGCATATACTACAGGCGCCGCAGCAGTACCAGCAAGCACATCTGAGTCACGCAAAATTGCTGATACCCCTATATACAATCGTGATGCATATACATATAAAGATGAACCATCGTTGTATGACTTGAATGAGCAAGACCACCAAACATTACGTTTATACGAAGAACGTTTAGTTGCCAACAAGCAGCGTCGTAAATCAGGTGAAGTTGCCATTGGTAAGCGCGTTGAGACAGAAACCGCGCGAGTTGCCGTTCCAGTTGAAAAAGAAAGAGTTGTTGTTGAGCGTGTAACTCCTAGTGATGCAGGTAGAGCAGTAACTCCTGACGCAACCGCATTCCGCGAAGGTGAAGTAGCTCACGTAGATATTTACGAAGAAACTCCCGATATCCGTAAAGAAACTGTTGTTCGTGAAGAAGTTCGCGTGAGTAAAGTTGTAGACCAAGATACAGTCGAAGCACAAGAAACAATTCGTCGTGAAGAATTAGACGTAAATGCTCCTGGTCTCGATGTTGACCAACGCTAAAAAAGTAAGGTGGGCACTGCCCACCCTACATAATACTTAAAAAATATTTTAAAAAATTAAATTATAAATTTACATATACCTTTACTAAGGATAAAATTATGACAGTTGCTTCAGAACAAGCAAACAGTTTAAATAGTACAGATAAGCACGCACAAATTATATCTTTACTAACCAATCTCAATAAAAAGATTAGAAATTTTGCTGTAGTTGACACAGAGTTAGAGCAGGTAGGCGCCGTTAAAGATGTGATAATTGATTCTAATCGCCAAATAAGCTTTATTATATCTGACGCTCAAACTACACCAAGACTATTTATACTAAAGGGTCAACACGTTCAAAAAATAGATCCACACCTAAGAAAAATCTTTCTAATTATAGATAGAACACAAGTTAACAACCTACCAGAATATCAAGAACGAAACATGGAAATAAATACAGACGCACAAGGTTTATCTTCAGATGGCTACGTTGCAGATTCTCATATAGCTGATGCTACATCAGAAATACATACGCAGCAAACGACCTTGCAAAGCGAAGACGTAATTAAGTTACTTGAAGAACGGTTAGTTGTTGACCGCACTAAGCGAAAAATCGGTGAAATAATTGTTCGTAAAGAAATTGAAACTAGAATGGTGACAATTCCTGTTCGTCGTGAAAGATTAATTGTAGAACAGTTAAGTCCCGAACATAAGGAACTCGCGAATATTGACTTAGGAGAAGAATTATCACAAGTTGAGTCAAACCAAGAAATAGCATTGACGAATATTTTTGAAGGTAGCTTGACTGTTACTGGAGAGTTCAGTTCACCTAAAGTCGCAAGTTTGTTACTTAATGCTATTGCCTTGGAGCGTAATCATGGTTGTCAACGAATACAAGTCACTATCGCTGTCGATAATGAGCAACTTCAACAAAAATACCAAGAATGGTTTGCGCGTACTTCCATTGGAAACCGTCAGGAGAATGGTAATGGAAAATAAAGAATTTATTAAGTTTTAAAATAATTTATGCAATTTAGGCGCCACAGGGCTGCCTTTTTTTGGTTGATGCAAAAGTTATAATTCTTAATATATGGTTTTTACCTAGAAAAAATTCGGAATTACCCCGTTAGCTAGTTGTTAAAAGTTGTAGGCTAGAGTAGTGGGTATTTTAATATAAGCAATGAATTCGGTGTATATCCTTGTCGCGGTGGTTTTAGCTACGGGCGGGATAATAGGGAGTGTTGGTGACAAATTCGAGAAAAGAGTTCGTAAACAGCGCTTATCGCTATTTTTCCTGCGTCCAAAACATACAATTTTACTGATAGCATTTTTTACAGGTGTACTTATTTCAGCTTCAACGCTGTTCATTGTGTTTGCTGCTGATGTTGGGTTGCGAGACACTGTGTTTCAAATTGATGCTTTGCAGAGGGATATTAGTCTTAAGCAGGAAGAGTTGGATGTGTTGATTAGGCAGATAAAAATTATAGAAAATAGTTAGTAGGGTGGGCATTGCCCACCATACAAATTAGACTAGGGGTAGTAAAATTTCAAATTCGGTACCGGCGCCTGGTTGAGAGTGAATTTTAAATTTGCCACCGTGTCTTGCTGTAATAATACGGTAGCTGGCGGCGAGGGTTGTTTCTTTGTCTGCGCGCTTTTCGACCGAAAATGATTCGATTATTTGTTGTTGGGTTTCTTCAGATATTCCCTTGCTGTTATCGGCGATGCGTACTGAAACCCAGCGTGAGTCAACTGCGCTACTTGTTATTGGTGGTAAAGAAATTACCTCGGTTATAATCTCAATTCGAGGTTTGTCTTCGTTACAAGTGATATCAAGATTATTATATTGTTGTCGGATTGCTTCATCGAGTAGGCTATCGACTGACCGACTCAAAATATTCATAAATACTTGATTGAGTTGCCCTAGGAAACAATATACAGGGGGTAATGACCCATAATTTCTAATTATTTCTATTTCGCCTTTGACTCGGCTATTAATCAACAAGATTACGTTTTCAAGACAGATGTGTATATCTGCTGGTTTGGGGTAAACTGCATCAATATGACAGAAGTTTTGTAAACTGGTTACAAGTTTTTTGAGCCGTTCTGCTCCTGTTCGGATACTTGTGAGCGATTTATTTAAGTCTTGCTCTAAAAAATCAAACTCTATATCTTGCATTAAATAAGCGATGTGTTCTGAGGGGTTAGCTAATTCCCGGTTATAAGCAGCAATCAGTTTTAATAAGTCTTGGGTATAGTTAGAAACGTGGGTCAAGTTGCCCCATATAAAATTTACTGGGTCAAGAATTTCGTGTGCGACTCCATCGACTAATCGCCCTAGAGAAGCCATTTTGTCGTTTTGGATGATTTGCGCTTGGCTACGTTCGTACCTGACTTGTGTTTCTATACCCCGAATTTGCCAACTGGCAATATTTAATTCCGATATATCGAGTAAGCAATAGGCGCCTTCAGATGATTTGACAACAATAGGTTCGCTTACTAGTTCAGGAGAACGCCTTAATGCTAGTTGCATTGCCGTCAAAATAGAAGTTGTCTCAGACAAAAGTAACACACCAGTCCGGGCATAACTATAAAGAATACTCAGGGGTTGCTCGAAAAACATTTCCTTCCCAAATGGGCGAATTAAAAATTCTAATAACTGGCGCCGCGAAAGCATTCCTATGTAATTACCGTCTTCGAGCAGTATCACCCCAGGTACAAGTGGGTATTTCTCAAACACTTGAGCAACACAGGCGCCTGTACAGGATGTTTGAACCTCGAATGTGTATAATGACAATTCTTGCAGCGTAGAGTCTAGACTTAGATCACCTCTATTGCCTTCGATAAGAATTGGGGTATTGATTTCGGAAACAAATTCTTGTTGCACTCTAGACCTGATTATTCATTAATTTACGTTCTTAAAATATTGCTAACGAGGAATCGCTAGCTCTTCTAGGCTATTTCAGTTTTACGTTTTGCGGTATGTGGAAAATAGGGAATAGCAATTTTGTGCCAATTGGTAAACCTCCGAGCCATTTTGATTTTAAAAGCTTTGTAAAATCTCAATAAAATTACGTAAAGTTTTCTTTTTTATGAGCAATTTTACTGTAAGTATATTCATGGCTAGATAAATATTGTATGTAAGTATGATTATTATAAACAAATACTATGCTGTTATTTTCAATGGAACCTATATATAATTCCCGAATCATTATGTATAAAGTATCACAATAAATCGAAAAAATGAAGTATGGAACAATAATTAGTAGTAAGTAGACAATGTAACAAGTGCTACTTTAATCTTAACGTCAAACTCTGTTTAAGTTATATTTAATTACCTGTACTTGTTTTTGATCCCCATTTCGATACAATGCGGGAACATAACTATTAATGCTAATCTCCGCTTTGCTCCAGCACACTTATGAATCAACTGAGTAACGGTTTTACGATATTTCTAAGTTTATTAGTCGAGGCCATACCATTTTTGCTGCTTGGGGTTTTGTTCTCTAGTGTGCTGCTGTTCATGGTTGATGAGCGCAAGCTAGTTGAAAGAATGCCAAGAAACCCTTTATTGGGGGCGTTTGTTGGTAGTTTAGTAGGCTTTTTGTTCCCTGTCTGTGAATGTGGCAACGTTCCAGTCGCTCGTCGTTTGTTGATGCAAGGGGTTCCTACATCCGTTGCAATTGGCTTTTTGCTAGCGGCGCCTACAATAAACCCAATTGTAATTTGGTCTACATGGACGGCATTTCGCGACCAGCCAGAAATTGTAGTGCTACGGGTAGTATTTTCTTTGGTAATAGCAACAATCGTTGGTTGGGTATTTAGCTTTCAAAAAGATTTAACGCCACTAGTGCAACCAGCTATTGCGCGCTATCTCAAATTCAACCCACCCCCACAACAATCCTCAAAACGTCGTAGTGGCAGAGGGCAAAATACTAGAGTGCAAACAGGTAATTCAACATTATTACAGTCGGGCACTTATATTTTGGGTGGTTCGTCTTCTGGTCAAATTACTCGTATCGACACAAGTCCAGAAGAAGTGGCTATTGCCAATCAAACAAAACCAATGTCTGATAAATTGCGCCTGGTATTGGATAATATTATTCAGGAACTGCGCGAGTTAGGGGCAGTGATGGTGATAGGTAGTGCAGTTGCAGCAGCGATTCAAGTACTTGCACCTCGCGATATAATATTGAGTTTGGGCGCCGGAACCGTAAGTTCAATCATCGCAATGCTTGTACTAGCAGTAGTAGTATCGATTTGTTCTACAGTAGATTCATTTTTTGCCTTGTCATTTGCTTCTGCTTTCACAAGTGGTTCATTGCTAGCATTTCTGGTATTTGGACCAATGGTGGATATTAAAGGTATCGGGCTAATGCTATCAATTTTTAAGCCACGAGCATTGTTTTATTTATTTGCATTGGCAGGACTACTAACGTTTTTGATGACGCTATTTTTGAATTTACACGTCTTTTAATATCAAATGACTAGTCAAACGAATACTAAACCCAAAATTTCTCCGAAACTTCTAGCTTGGCTTGATGTTGTAGCGATTGGTTCTTGGGGAGTTTTAATGTTGAAATACTGGCAAACTGGTAAATTAAACATTCTAATTCACCCTGATTATTTTTGGTTAATCATTGTCGCGAGCATCGGATTATTATTAGTTGCTTTTTTAAAAGCTAAAGAATTATTACAAAGGCGCCGCTATAACGAAGTTGTAGGCGCCCAACACATAACAGTTTTTCCTCCTGGTTGGAGTAGTTCGTTATTAATAATTACAGCGCTTCTAGGATTTTTTATTACACCCCAAGTTTTTGCCTCTTCTAGCGCAATGAATAGAAGCGTCACCGAGTTACTGGGACCAACACGTTCGCAACCGCAAGCTTTCCGCTCTTCAGTTCGTCCAGAAGAAAGGTCATTAGTAGAGTGGATACGTACTCTTAGTGTTTACCCAGAACCTGATGCTTATACAGGGCAAAGAGCAAAAGTTCAAGGTTTTGCCATGTATCCCAAAGATATCGGTCAAGACTTTATGATGCTGTCACGGTTTGTAATTACTTGTTGTGCTGCTGACGCTTATCCAGTTGGAATACCCGTCAAACTATCTGAAAGTCGAGATAAATACCCCGCTGATAAATGGTTTGAGGTTGAAGGCAAAATCATTACAGAAACCTTTAATGGAAAACGTCACCTCGCCATTAACGCTACATCTATTAAAGAAATTCCACAACCCAAAAATCCTTACAGTTCATAAAACCCAACAAACCTGGTTTCTATGTAAAATCATTTTTGTTATGACAAAATTTCAAAAAAGAAACCAGGTTTCTAATAAAATCTAAAACCCAAGAAACCTGGTTTCTATGTAAAATCATTTTTGTTATGACAAAATTTCAAAAAAGAAACCAGGTTTCTAATTTTATTTAACAATTTGGCAAATGGTTAGAAAAAAGTTTTCATTATTACCTATTGACCGTATTTCTATTGCCCTAATCGTAATAATATCTGTACTAATTGGTATATTACTTATCCAAGGTGATGTTGTTAGGGCAAGCGTCAGAAACTTTAGTTGGGAAAATCAAAAAGTCGGCGCCGATGATACTTCTTTCAGCATGACATTTAGTCGTCCAATGGATGCTAAAAGTGTTGAAAATAATTTAAAAATCGACCCACCATTAGCTGGAAAGTATAGCTGGGCAGGACGACGGATGGTTTACACGCTGTTAACTCCGGCGCCTTATGGCACAAATTATAAAGTTCAATTACAGGGAGCAGTCGATAAGTTTGCCAAAAAACAGGGCAAAAACTTAACGCTTCAACCTTTTTCAGGCGCCTTCCGCACGCGCGACCGTGCCATTCTTTATATTGGTGCGACAGGAGAAGAACAAGGAAGGTTAGTACTTCAAAACTTGACGCAAGACCAAAAAATAGTCCTTACCCCCAAAGACCTAGCGGTTATGGACTTTAAACCTTATCCAGAAGGAGATAAAGTTTTATTCTCTGCGCGTGCAAAAACAAACCAAGATTTACTCTCCGGCAAAATATATACTGTCACAACAGGCTTTCCGAGTAAACCAGGAGAAGAAGCACAACCTGCAAGTCGAGTTGACTTGGTGCTAGATAGTGAAGGGTATCAAAATTTAAAATTTGATTTATCACCTGATGGCAAAACTATTGTTATTCAACGTGGCAAAAAAGATAGTCCTGGTGACTTTGGGTTATGGTTTATGTCCGCACGTAAAGATTCTTCCGAAGAAACTAAACTTACTCGTCTAGAAAGTCAACCAAGTGGAGACTTTTTAATTACCCCCGATAGCAAAGGGGTAGCTGTTGCCCAAGGTGAGGGTGCAGCAATTTTGCCATTACAAAAAGATGGTAGCAAACCACTTGACTTTTTACCGCAGTTTGGCTTAGTACAAGCGTTTTCTAAAGATGGGACACAAGCTGCAATGGTTAAGTTTAACCGCGACTTTCAAAACCCAACTCGCTCGTTATTTTTAGTCACAAACCAAGGTGTAAACAAAGAACTGATAAAAACCACAGGTACAATAATTGGTTGTCAATTTGACACGGCATCCCCGAATCTTTACTGTTTAATTACCCAATTATTACCTGGCGACCAATTTTTAGAACAGCCATATTTTATAGCCATTAACCTAAAAACCGGTCAACAAAAAGCATTACTAGTTCTTCCAGCAGGGCAACGTAATATACAAATGAGTCTTGCACCCGATGGTTTAGGGTTGCTGTTCGACCAAGTAGTAAGTCTTGAAGGTGGCGCCCCAACAACTAGCAGCTTAAAAACCTCATCAGGTGAAACAATATCAGGCAGTAGTCTTTGGCTAATGCCCTTGCTACCCGTTGCCGACGCATCAAATGCCGCCGAAATAAAACCCGAACAACTACCAATAGCTGGCTTTTACCCACGTTGGCTCCCGTAATAAGTGCTGAGTAGAAAGTGCTGAGTAGAAAGTGCTGAGTGCTAAGTATCTTGTAAAACTTACTACTTAGAACTTCCCACTCAGCACTCAGCACTCAGCACTCAAAACTCAGCACTCAGCACTCAGCACTCAGCACTTTCTACTTTTATAAGTACAATTAGTGCTATAAAATACTATAAACAGGTTTGTAAGCCCTAGGTCGCTTCAAGAGTGTTCTAGGTAAAATTTTATGATAAATGCGCTGAAAACCCTTGCTCTTGACACCGAAATAATTTTTAAACTTGTGGGTGAGTGATGAATGAAACTAACACCCCAGATAATGGGGCTACCGAACAACCAACATTATCTGAGACAACCGCACAATCTGAGCCTATAGATTGCCCGTTTTACTCGGTTGTGCCGCATAATTTGACAAATCAAATGTTGACAAATACAACCCATGTGTCAAGCGAAGAGGGTAATGATGCTGATTTTAAGCAGCAGGTTTTCACCTTAAATGAAGAACAATGGGAAAGTCAGGTAATTACAACCCCTGAAATGTCAGAAAATAATGACAATCAGGCGCCATCAAAAGATTGGGTAGCAGAACCAGACAGTGCCAAATTAGCGGCACTTGATGCAGAATTTCAGCTTCTTCTCGCGTTAAACCACGAGTTACGAGCAGCGAACGATACACTATATAGTCAAGTAGAAGAATTAACGTCTCGTTTGGCAGAGTCTGAAAAAGCTGTGCAGTTTCAGCAAAAGCGCTATAGCGTCACCGAAGCAATGCTGAAACAACAAACGCAAGAACTTTGTGCCACTCAAGAACAAGTTCAATCACTTTATCAGCAATTAGACAATTCTTTACAAACCGTTCAACGTCAAGAAACTTTAGTTGAAACGTATAAAGCTCAGTTAGAATTTAACCAACAGCGTCTCGCACAGTTAGAGCGAGAATGCGCGAACTTGCAAGCTAACTATAGTTCGCAGTCACAGCAACTAATTCAGTCAGAAACTGCCTGTAAAGAACTGCGGACAAGGTTAATGCGACAGCAGCGTCAAACATTGCAGTTTAAGGCAGCACTTGAAAAATGCCTAGACCCGATGTCTGTTGTTGAAAGCGATGATAAAGAATCTCCAACGTGTCAAACTACAGTTAACGATTCTCCTTCTCTGAAAAAATTTAAATCTTTGTTCGTAAATGCCCAACCGATAAAACCCTGGTCATCAAATGAAGATTCTGATTCTGTAGAGCAAAGTATCGAACCACTAAACGAAAATACAATTGTACCGCAAAATACACCCGCACAACCCGAAGCAACAGAGGCGCAACTTCAACAAGAACCATATCCTCGTGACAACTTAAGTGAGCAAATCGACAGTGTAATTCAAATGTACTTCGTGTCTCAAACGGCGCCAGCTTCATCAGAAGTGAATATAGAACAAGATATACAAGAGATTATAGAGGCGCCAGAGAAGACTTCTTTTAAACAAGCAGAAGACATATGGAATACAGTAGCAGACGAAGTTGAAACTCAATCATTCAATTTTACAAGTCAACAAGCAGATAAAAATAGTACAAATAGTGATACGGCAATTACTCCGGAAATAGTTATTGAGAATAACTCAATTCCAAATGCTGTGGAAGAAGATTATTGGGCAGAAGTCTCGCAACTAACACATTTAGATTTACCAGCCACAGAATCACCACATCATCCTTCTCATAATATTGATGATACAAATTCACCTTCACCAGTAGTTTACCCCAGGCGCCCACCTCAAGGACGTAAGTCATTATCCTCTGTACAATTACCTAAATTTCCTCCAAAACCTCAACAGTAAAGAGCGTTTCAAATCAACTATCATAAACATAACGTACCAACGTTAATGCGTACTTATGTTATTTGATGAAACCCATCTGATGCGACTGTCGCAAGGACAACTTAATACATTAGAAAAGTGTCCACGACAGTTTCAGCATACTTATTTAGAGCAACTTTACTCTCCTGTTGACCCAGACCACGATGAAAAGCTAATGCTGGGAAGTCGGTTTCACTTGCTCATGCAGCAACGTGCAATGGGTTTATCTATCGATAGCTTTTTGGAAACTGATGCTCAGTTACGCGGTTGGATAGATGGACTTAGTACTGTGGCGCCGTTTATTCTAGAGAAAACGAGTGATGAAACGTTCAAAGAAAGCGAACATTATCGAACTCTACAATTTCAAGATTACTTACTCACGCTTGTTTACGATTTGTTGATTGCAGATAATGTACAAGCACAAATCTTCGATTGGAAAACTTACCCAAAACCGCAAAATCAGAAGTATTTAGAACAAAACTGGCAAACAAAGCTTTATTTATTCGTTTTGGCAGAAACTAGCCAATATGTGCCAGAAAATATTTCTATGACCTATTGGTTTGTTCAACCTCATGATAAACCACAAAGCATAAAATTTAATTACAGCACCGCGCAACACGAACAAACAAAAAATAAATTAAATCAATTACTTACTCAACTAAATCGATATATAACTGCATATTATAAAGGGCAAGATTTTCCACAAGTTCCTGAAGGTAGTAAAATATGCGACAACTGCCAATTCGCAGCACGGTGTAATCGAAATAACTTGCCCCTTAGCAACTCTCAACAGACTCTCGCCTTAGCATTAGACCCTTCGTTACTCGATTTGGTTACGATTGAAGAAGTACCTTTAAAAGTAGAAAGTGCTGAGTGCTGAGTGCTGAGTGAGATATGAGTAAGTTTTATGCAATTTGATAATAATGACACAGTGTTTGTCCGCGAGTTAGGAATTGATGATATTGCTGCTATTTATCATTTAGGGGAAGAATTATTCACGAGTGATTTATACCCGTATTTATACCGCACGTGGGATGAATGGGAAGTCATAGGACTTTATAACACCGACCCAGAATATTGCTTAGTTGCTGAAATTGATGGTGAACTTGCTGGATTTATTTTAGGCACAATTATTACTAAAGCTACTTGGACTTACGGTTATATTCTGTGGTTAGGAGTTAATCCAAAGTTTCAACGTCGTGGTGTGGCTGATAAATTGGTTGATAAAGCCATTTCTCGCATGATTGAAGACGGTGCCCGTTTTATGCTTGTGGATACCGACCCTGCCAATGCACCAGCGCTTAAGTTTTTTAACCGCAAAGGTTTTGGTAACACGCGCGAGCATATTTTTCTATCGATGAATTTGAGTAAGCACGAGCATTACGGCAGATTAATTGAATACGAACATCAAAAAGCAGAACGTGCAGGATATCGGAGAGTAGCAAGGGAGAGGAGTAGAAGGAACCCGACGTTGCGCGCAGGTAAACCAGATGCAGGCGCCAGTGATGTTGTTTTGAACCCCCTTGTCAACGATATTCCGTCAGTGGATGAAACATCTAACAGCCAGGATTAAAAAAACACCTCGCACAATGTAAAAAAAAGTTATGCTAACTTTTATGAAGATTTAAGAATTTGGGGAGAACACGGCAATGGAACTATCTCCATCGGTTAAGTATGGGTTGAATTTCGTCCACCCAGTCCTGATGTGGGGGTTATTACTAGTATCACTGTACGCAGCTTATCTGGGTTTAAAAATACAACGTACCCGTAGCGCGCAAGGTGAAGAAAAGAAAGAGCTAATTAAAGGACGTTATAATGTTCGTCACTTTCAAATTGGTTCTTTGCTATTAGGCTTTATGGTGGCTGGTTCTGTAGCGGCGATGGGTGTGACTTATATTAATAACGGCAAGTTATTCGTTGGTCCTCACTTGCTTATAGGACTTGGAATGACAGTTCTAATTGCGTTTTCAGCATCGCTTTCCCCTTTTATGCAAAAAGGCGCCAATTGGGCACGCATGACGCATATTTTAATCAATTTCACTATATTGGGTTTGTTTACTTACCAAGCTATTAGTGGTGTACAGATTGTACAGAGAATTATAAGTAAAGCTTAATTGAAAAGCGAATGGTCGCTGGAGTTTATTCCAGCGACCATTAAGCATCGATTATTGTTCATTAGCGCTTTTTTGGAAAAGGTACACCAATTAAACCGTGAAAATCGTCTTGAACCTTACGTGTTAAGCGACGTGAGACTTGACGAACAATTTGGTTAAGTAAACGCTCACCCGTGCTTTCTATCAACGACTGAGGTAAGCGCTTAATAAATTTAGGGAATTGAATATGAACCGCTAAATCTAATTCCCACTCAACGCGCGTTTGAAGCGAACCAATTGAAACATCTTCCTCACGGCACTCGACGAGTTGCAAGCTAGCGCGATAATCTACATCGTATCCAGGTGGGTTGTAATCGGGAATTGGAATAGTCTGAATTTTGTAAACACCTTCATCGGGTGGTAAAAGTTCTAAACCGATTTTTGGTTCAACTTCATAATTGAAGGCGCCGAAGCGACCGATGACCAAAGCGTAACCATTTTGACCAAGTGGCTGAACCTTCATTGGTTCTGCACAGCGTACAAACCACTTAGAATGACAGTTTAAATATTCTGCCACAGTTTGAGATGGCGCGTACATTTCCATACAATCGCTGTGGCGACAATAAAACGTTATTGGTTTGCCAGCGTCAATATTAGAGATTAAGTCCTCTGTGTTGACTAAACCTGATGTTACAGACATTACTTGCTCCGTGGTATCAAGTGCTTGGTAGTCCTGGTCTTTCGATAGCATATCCGTACTCCTGTGTCTTTTTCCTTGCCCTTTATTAATCATTCCCATATTTAAGATAAGGTTTCGTACTAATTTTCTATTTTTACCAAAAGCTTAAAAATATGTAACAAAGTTCATTTAATCTTTTTAATAATCAGACTTAATCAAACACTTACTAGTTTCTTAGGGTAACGTTTATCATGAAAGCTTTTGTAGCAGGTGCAACAGGTGAGACAGGTCGTCGCATAGTTACTGAACTAGTTGCGCGTAATATTCCTGTTCGTGCCTTAGTCCGTGATATTGATAAAGCAAGAAGTATTCTTCCTGCGGGTGTTGATTTGGTACAAGGTGACGTTCTTGAACCTGGTACCCTTACGACAGCACTCGCTGATAGTACTGTAGTTCTTTGCGCTACTGGCGCCAAGCCAAGTTTCGATCCGACCGGGCCATACAAGGTAGACTTGGAGGGAACGAAAAATTTGGTTGATGCTGCCAAAGGTAAAGGAATAGAGCATTTTGTTTTAGTGACTTCTCTGTGTACTTCACAATTTTTTCACCCACTGAATTTGTTTTGGTTGATTTTGGTATGGAAAAAGCAAGCTGAAGAATATCTTCAAAAAAGTGGCTTGACTTATACAATTGTCCGTCCAGGTGGCTTAAAAAATGAAGACAACCAGGATGCAATTATCATGCAAAGTGCTGATACATTGTTTGACGGTAGCATACCTAGACAAAAAGTGGCGCAAGTTTGTGTAGAAGCTCTATCAGAACCGAGCGCAAAAAACAAGATAGTCGAAATTGTGGCAAAACCTGAAGCTGCATCTAAAGGATTTAGCGAATTATTTGCTGGTGTTGCATAAAATGATTACAACCTTGTAGAGTGGGCATCCTGCCCGCTCACTTCGATTCAAAGTTAATTTGAGATGCTTACTCCCAAAATCAATAATATGAAGCACTACTAGTTCATGTCATAAGTTTTGGTAGGTTGCCGCCTGTCGTAGGGTGGGCAGTGCCTCACATACAACGCCCCAAAATTAATGACATGGAGTACTACTGGTTCGTGTCATTAATTCTGGGGTGTAGAGACGCGAAATTTCGCGTCTCTACAAAATCGTGATATTTACCCAACACCCCAAATTTTATGACACGGACTACTACTTAGATTAGACGACTCTGATGTCTATTCCACAAAATATACAAATTATACAAAATATACAAAAAATTTTGGAAGTGTAATTTTACTATTAGTAGAGTAAATTTTTATAAATTTGATAATCATTACGAATTTTGTATTATTTTTTACAGTACTAAGTAGAAATAATTTCTTGTGTAAAGAATTATATCTTCTGTACTCTTGAGGTAATATGCAACACTAACTTGGGAACTCTAAATAATGAAGTGTAATTATTTAGATGTTAACAACGAGGCATACCACATGAATATATTGACTTGTGATATTATCGAGCGCAAAGTTGCCCAAGATAGATTGCGTATACGCGAAGAGGACTTAAGACTTTTAGTTGCATCTGTAAAAGACTACGCTATTTTTATGCTGGATACCAAAGGAAGAGTTGCTAGTTGGAACAAGGGAGCTGAAGTTATTAAAGGGTATCAAGCGCACGAAATTATTGGGCAACATTTTTCCCGTTTCTATACAGCAGAGGATTTAGAAGATGGTAAACCCGAACGAGAACTACGAATTGCCATTGCCACTGGAAGCTACGAAGAAGAATGTTGGCGCCTTCGTAAAGACGGTTCTCGTTTTTGGGCAAATGTTTTAATTACTGCTTTATTTGATGACAATAACCAATTACGAGGTTTTGCCAAGGTAACGCGAGATTTTACCGAACGAAAACAAATTGAAGAAAGTTTGCGTCAATCTGAAGCTCAATTGCGACAAAAAGCGCAAGAATTAGAAAATACCTTAAACGAATTATATAAAACCCAGACACAACTGGTACAGAGCGAAAAAATGTCTTCCCTTGGTCAACTAGTAGCTGGGGTTGCACATGAAATCAATAACCCCGTTAATTTTATTTTTGGTAATCTTGTTCCCGCAAGTGACTATGCTCAAGATTTATTGCGTTTGTTACATTTGTATCAACAGCATTATCCTAATCCACATTTAGATATTCAAACCGAAGCAGAAGCAATTGATTTAGAGTTTTTAGTCGAAGATTTTCCTAAAATACTATCTTCAATGAAGATGGGTGCTGAGAGAATTCAAGCTATCGTGCGCTCACTTCGCAACTTTTCCCGTATGGATGAAGCTGAGGTGAAAGAGGTAGATATTCATGAAGGTATCGATAGTACTTTAATGATTTTGCAAAATCGACTGAAGGCAAAATCTGAGCATCCAGATATTCGAGTAATTAAAGAATACGGTGATTTGCCCTTAGTGGAATGCTACGCAGGACAAGTCAATCAGGTGTTTATGAATATCCTTAGTAATGCCATTGATGCAATAGAGGAATTAAATAAAGAACGTTTTTTGCGAAATACCACAATAAACCCGAATGTGATTAAAATTCAAACGGGTATAACAGGCGATAGTGCAGTCATCACAATTTATAATGATGGTTTAGGCATTTCAGAAGCTATAATATCAAAAATATTTTACCCATTTTTTACAACCAAGCCCGCTGGCAAAGGAACAGGTTTAGGATTGTCTATTAGTTATCAAATTGTAACAGTAAAACATGGCGGTAAACTTTGGTGTGAGTCAATGCCAAACCAAGGGACAAAGTTTGTAATAGAACTTCCGATAAAATTAAATATGTAAATAATATAAAACTTTAGACCCAATTATCGTATGTCTCTCAACCTTTCAAGCGAGTATAAATCATTTGGTGGTAAACTTGGCTTTTACTCCCACGCTTCCACCACTTGCAACAGCGAGATGTCCTTTGCTGTATATCAACCTCCACAAGTACAAAAGTCTTATCCAGTTTTATACTTCCTTTCTGGGTTAACTTGTACAGAAGAAAATTTTATTGTCAAAGCCAATGCTTTAAAATATGCTGCTGAATATGGGTTGATATTAGTGGCGCCAGATACTAGTCCTAGAAATACAGATATTCCAGGTGAAAATGATAGTTGGGACTTTGGTACAGGCGCCGGATTCTATGTTGACGCAACACAGGCGCCTTGGTCAAATTATTACAATATGTATAGTTATATAGTTGAAGAGTTGCCTAATTTAATCGCTGCCAATTTTCCTATTGATGTAAACAAGCAAGGTATATTTGGTCACTCAATGGGAGGACACGGCGCCCTTGTTTGTGCGATAAGAAATCCAAATAAATTTAAGTCAGTATCAGCATTTGCACCAATTGTGGCGCCGATGCAGTGTGCTTGGGGAAACAAAGCGTTTACTGGTTATTTGGGTGAAGATAACCAAAATTGGCGCCTTTATGATGCGAGTGAGTTAGTCAAGCAACATAAGTATCATGGTCATATTCTGATTGACCAAGGTACAGACGATAAGTTTATACAAGAACAGTTAAAACCAGAATTATTCGAGCAAGCTTGTCAAGAAGTTAACCAATCTTTAACATTACGTTATCAAGATGGCTATGACCATAGTTATTATTTTATTTCTAGCTTTATAGAAGACCATATAAAGCATCATGTTAAAGAGTTAGGTGTTTGACTAAAATCAGCGCAGTATTTTAAAAATCTTTGTGGAATTTCTAGAGAATTTCCCCAGTGTTGGTGAATATAAGAAGCATGAAGGTTAAATTGTGTACTCCATCCTTCCAAACCTGTAGCTTCTTCTGTATCAACACGATAAGTTTCAAAAGTAGGCGCCTTTGAGTTAGACAATAAGTGTGAACGATGAAATTCGTGTCCATATATAACTGTATTTGTATCAAAAAGAAAATTCTTGTGTAATGTGACAGCACGTCGATAACCCAAAGTTAAGCGTTTGTCCATTACTGCTTGAGTTGGTAATGCTCCTACCATTGGCCAAGCTTTGCCTTCAAAGTCGATAATTTTTTCACATAGATACATCAAACCACCGCATTCAGCTATGGTGGGCATTCCTGCGTTTATGGCAGCTTTAACACTATTAATGGCGCCTATATTGTTAGATAACACCTGAGCAAATACTTCTGGAAATCCACCACCAAAATACATTCCCTGAATGTTTTTGGGTAAATTATCTTTGATGGGACTCCAAAAAACTAATTCGGCGCCAAATTTTTGTAGTAAGTCTAAATTATCTTGATAGTAAAAATTAAAAGCATTATCTAACGCAACAGCGATTCTAACTGTATATTTCTCTTCGACACTTTCCCGTTTTCCGTTTCCCGTTTCCTCTAACAACGGTAATAACGTTTGCCAGTCGAAACAATTGGCGCCTAACTCAGCGAGTCGGGAGATAATAAAATCAAGTTCTGGTAGTTCGCTAGTTGGAACTAAACCTAAGTGACGGTCGGGGATGGATATGTTATCTTCGCGTCGCAATACACCTAAGATTTTGATTTGTAGGGGTAGAAGTGCGTTTTTGAGTAAGTCTAAGTGACGGTCACTGCCGACACGGTTAAGAACTACACCAGCAATATTTATAGTGGGGTCGAGTGTGGAGTAGCCATGTACGATTGCTGCTACTGAACCTGATAATCGACTACAATCAACTACTAAAATTACAGGTATATTTAATAACTTTGCTATGTGCGCTGTGCTAGCGAAGGGAATAGTTTTATTTCCAATTCCATCGAATAGTCCCATTACTCCTTCTACTAGGGCAATATCGACTTGTTGACGATGATGGTGATAACATTCTTTTACGTAAGTTTCTGATGTTAATACTGGGTCTAAGTTGCGACTTGGTTTACCTGTTATATAACGGTGAAACATTGGGTCTATATAATCTGGCCCAACTTTATATGATTGTACTTGGTAATTATTTTTACATAAATATGCTAATAGGGCGAGCGTGACTGTTGTCTTGCCCACCCCACTACGTTCTCCGGCGATGATTAATGACATAAGAATAGTTAGGAGTTAAGAATATTACTAAATATAAGCTTATTATCCTAACTCGTAAGGTGGGCAGTGCCCACCCTACAACTCCAAATTTCTATTCTTCGGTGCTGAATCCTAATTTTAGGATTTGGGCTGTCATTGCTAGGCTTTCTTCTAATAATGCTTCGTGACCCCAGCGTTGTACTTGTTGGCTTAATAGCGCTTCTGCTTTTTGTTCAGAAAGTGAGGTTACTTGTTGGAATAAACCTGTAGATTGGGCGCCACCTTGAGTTTCCATCCGCATACAGCCACCTGTTTCGGAACAAATTAATGTGCCGCAGTCAGCATTGATGTTGGTGGAGCTTAAGCGTAATGCTATTAAGTCTCCCGGTATTTGACCACCATCTCCCATTGGTACACCTGCTAATTCGGCTTCGATGGGTCGTTGGTCATTGGAAAGGAATTTGATTTTGGTAATGTCGTAATCGCCTTTTTCTTGTTGATAACCAACTGGTTTCCAACCTAAGCGACTAGCAAACCAACCGATAAATAATAGTGCTTGTACTGGGCTACCTTTTTCGTAGTCAATATTTACACGGTCAATTTCACTTAGCGCTGCACGACGGTTTGGTGCGTCGTATGCTTGTGCTGCTAATTCTTGCCAACCAGAAATTCGGCGCCAGTTGAGGTCTGCTAATGGTACACCGTTTTCGACTAACTCTTGTAAGTTGAGTAAATCTTTTTCAGGTTCGTTAAAATTACAAGAGTCAACAATTACGTTATTACAAACTGCTGACAAGCGTTTGAATAATGGGTTATTTGGGTCGGGTGTAGCTTTCCACCATAAAAATTTAGGCAAACCACCAATTAATAAAGCTGGTATCATCCCACCAATACGTTCGAGTGCTGTTACTGTACCTGTTAAAGTCAGGTATTCACAACAAACAAGCGCACCCGATGATTGTTTTTGAATAGGACAATAAGCAGCAACTTGAGCTTTTACACCTTCATCAGCACCCGCTACTGGAGAAAGAGTTACTATACGGCAAGGATTACGAAGTGCGATTTCATCGGCGATACGAGGACTTTTTGAGTCTGCCACAGATGAAGCGGCCTCAGAAATTGTTCCCGAAGCTCGACTTTTCGCTGCTTCTCCCCGCAATATTGTAAGTGTGTCGGGTGTTACAGTTCCTGTTTCTGGAATTTTAAAAGCTTTTTGGGCTGCCCGCAGTGCCACTTCGGTTTGAGGTCCTAATATCCCATCAATTGGACCACTATAAAATCCTAACGCTGCTAAAAGTAGTTGCGTTTCTTCTGGTTCATAAACAACTAAAGTAAAAGTTGTTGCACGAGTTGCTGCTGGTAAGGCGCCATCTTCACCTGCCATACCATAACTTTGCCAAATTTGCCCTAATTCCGCTTCGATTTCAGTTAGCGAAATATCTTTGGGCGCCTGAAGTGAATAAATCGTAGGAGCTTGGGAAACCATAATTTTTACTAAGTATAAACAGTGATGAGTGCTGAGTGCTGAGTGCTGAGTAATGAGTTAAAAGATACTCAGCACTCAGCACTTTCTACTCAGCACTATTTTTAGAGTCTTCTCCAACGACGACCGTCGCGGTTAATGAGTAGTTCGGCTTCAACAGGTTCCCAAGTACCAGCTTCATACTGAGGAACTACTATTGGGTTAGAGGATGCATCCCAAACACTTAGTGCTGGTGTTACTACTTGCCATGCGGCTTCTACTTCGTCACCGCGTGTAAATAGGGTTTGGTCTCCCATCATACAATCTAAAAATAGACGGTCGTATGCATCTGATGTTGCTTCGATACCAAACGAACCGTAACTAAAGTCCATATCTACAGAACGAGTCCGGAAGTCTGCTCCAGGCATTTTTACTTCAAAGCGTAGCGAAATACCTTCGTTAGGTTGAATTCGCATAGCCAAAACGTTGGCATTAACTTGTTGAGCAGCAGATTGGAAAATTCGCGAGGGGACTTCGCGGAAGTGGATGGATATTTCGCTGACTTTTTTGGGCATTCGCTTTCCTGTTCTCAAGTAAAAAGGAACACCTTGCCAGCGCCAGTTATCGATGACAAATTTCATCGCTACAAATGTGGGTGTGGTTGAGTTGGGGTTAACGCCTGGTTCTTCGCGATACCCAGGTACTTGTTTACCCTTCATCCAGCCAGAACTGTATTGACCGCGTATTGCGGATAAATCTAAGTTATTAACGTCTGCCAGTCGAGTAGCTTGCAGCACCTTTACTTTTTCAGTACGGATACTTTCAGCATCCATTGCGTTAGGCGCCTCCATTGCGGTCATACAATACAGTTGCATGAGGTGATTTTGCAACATGTCTCGTAAGGCGCCGGATGATTCATAGTAACCCGCGCGGTCTTCAACACCGACGGTTTCAGCAACTGTTATTTGTACGTGGTCTACAAAACGACGGTTCCACAATGGTTCAAAAATAGCGTTGGCAAAACGAAATACCAACAAGTTTTGTACTGTGTCTTTACCTAAATAGTGGTCAATACGGTAAACTTGGTTTTCTTTGCAGTGTTTTTGTACTACAACGTTTAGACTTTTTGCAGAAGCTAGATCGCGACCAAATGGTTTTTCAATTACTAAGCGATGCTTGTAAGGGTCATCAAGCATTTTGGCATTACCAAGCTGTTTAATAGCTTCGGCGAATAAGTTAGGAGAAAGTGAGAGGTAGAACATGCGGTTGCCGCGTGTTCCTCGTTTCTCATCAAGTTCGCTTAAAAGTTTCTTAAGTTTTTGGTAATCTTCTGGATTATCGGTGTTGCCGGAACAGTAAAACAAACCTTGAGCAAAGTCTTGCCAGAGTTCCTCTGGATGTACACCACCGTGAGCTTCTTCCATACCGCGCCGCATTTGCTCACGGAAGTATTCGTGAGTCCACTCGCGACGTGCGACTCCAACAATGGTTGTTTCTGGTGGAATGCGTCGTTCTTTTCGCAGTTTGTACAATGATGGTACAAGCTTACGCCAAGTCAAGTCTCCGGAGGCGCCGAAGATTATAATGATTTGGGGTTCGGGCATCCCTTGTTGTTGCAGACCAACCCGCAAAGGATTTTCTAGCAGACTGACCATAGAATTTTTGATGTTAGATTACGGATTTTAGATTAGGTTAGGGGCTAGTCCCTAACCCATATTTCCTACACAGGAGACAATAGCTTAATTTTGTCTTCTAAAGAGTTCATCAATGACTCAAAAGGCTTGACAAACTTATCAATACCGTCGGTAAGAAGTTCATCCATGACGGCATTAATGTCAATATTGATATCTGGGTCTTTAAGACTCTCAATAAGGTTGTAAGCTTCGTCAACATTACTTTCTACGCGACTTGCAACGTCACAATGGTCGCTACAAGCTTCGATTGTTGCAGGAGGTAAAGTATTAACGGTTTCTGGACCAATTAGTTGATCAACGTACATAACGTCACTGTAACTGGGGTCTTTAGTACTTGTAGAAGCCCATAGTAACCGTTGTACATTTGCACCCTTTGCTGCCAAAGCTTGCCAGCGTTCGTCTTGTATAATTTTCTTATACTCTTGGTAGGCGATTTTGGCATTTGCAATTGCAACTTTTCCTTTCACCGCACGTAGTTTAGCATCTACAGCAATGTCGGGAACTCCCTTTTTAAGTGTCGCATCGATTTTGGCATCAATATTGCTATCGATTCGGCTAAGAAAGAAACTAGCGACAGAAGAAATTTTGTTAATAGCATTACCTTCTGCTGAACGTTTTTCTAAACCGCGAATATAAGCCCAGAAACAATTAACATAACTTTGAACACTAAATAGCAGTGTGACGTTAACGTTAATCCCTTCTGATATTACAGTCTCTACAGCAGGCAACCCGGCTTCTGTTCCGGGAATCTTAATCATTACGTTGTCTTTGCCAATTTCTGAGTAATAGCGACGAGCTTCTTTAATTGTTGCCTCGGTGTCGTGGGCAATAGTAGGTGGGACTTCTATACTTACATACCCATCTAAACCATCTGTTGCATCATATACTGGGCGTAATATGTCACAGGCGTTGCGAATATCTTCAAATACGAGCGATTCGTAGATTTTATACGTAGGTAATCCGGCGCGAACACCTGCTTCGATATCAGCATCGTAGATGGCATTACCGTATATAGCCTTTTCAAAGATGGCAGGGTTTGAGGTAATTCCACAAATCCCTTGGTTTTCGACGAGATTTTTGAGTTCCCCTGATTTGATAATATCCCTAGTCAAATTATCCATCCAGATACTTTGACCGTGGTTTTTAATTTCCAGTAGATGATTGGTTGCCATAATTACCCTCGCAGATTGCTAACTTAATCCCGCTATAGCCACCTTCCGGAACTAGCTGTCTGTCACTACTCAGAACTCACAACTCAGCACTCAGCACTCAGCACTCAGCACTCATCACTCAGCACTTTTAATGAATGACTCTACTTTTGCCACGTCATGCTTACTACCGATGATTAATGGAGTACGCTGGTGCAGTTTTTCTGCCACTACATCCAATATATCTGTAGTACCAGTAGTTGCACGACCACCAGCTTGTTCGATGATGAATGCTAATGGCGCCGTTTCGTAGAGCAAACGTAGTTTACCTTCAGGTTTTTTGACTGTACCGGGATACAAGAACACACCGCCTTGCAATAATACTCTATGAATATCACTGACCATTGCGCCACTATAGCGAGCGGTATATCCTTCTGTCCGATGGACATAGCGAATGTACTCACGTATTGATTCATCCCACTGCCAGAAGTTACCTTCGTTTACACTGTAAACAGAGCCTTGTTCAGGAATCTTAATATTTTCTTCAGTTAAGATAAACTCACCCAAACTAGGGTCGAGTGTAAACGAATGAACCCCACGACCGATGGTATAAACAAGCATTGTGCTGGGCCCGTAGAGAATATATCCAGCAGCAATTTGATTACGTCCAGCAGCAAGCAAATCACTTGCTTTGCCGTCTAAATCTTCGCCTTCTTGTTTACGAATTGAAAAAATAGAACCAAGACTCAGATTAGTATCAGTATTTGACGAACCATCTATTGGGTCGTAAAGCAAAGTATACCGACCAATAGGACAGTTCTCTGGAATATAGTAAGGTTCATCCATTTCTTCGGATGCGAGTCTACACACCAAACCGCTTTGCTTAAAGACGGAGATAAATACGTCATTAGCGTATACATCCATCTTTTTGACAGATTCACCTTGAACATTAACCTCTCCAGTGAATCCCAATACACCTTCCATCAACCCAGCGCGACTGAGACGACGAGCTACTAACTTACCAGCAAGCCCGATACGATTCATTAACGCGCTTAAATCCTGAGCTTCTGGGGAAAAACTCTGTAATTGCTGTAGAACGTGACGTGACAGGGTTGTACAATCACGGTCTAGACCATCTTGAGCAGCGTTAACCATCGATAAATCGGTATATTCTGATGCTTGAGCCATGTTTTTAATCCTCTTGCTCGTGCTGCCTCTATATTAGAAATTTAATTTCAAAACTGATAAGTGTTTTTAGATTAACTAAAGAAAGTGAGGATGAGGCGCCGTATTATCAAGCGCCAAAAACCGACCAGTCGTGATAGTTATAGGAATAACACGACTCGCCGGTTTACATTGTCTATGGCTTACATTGACCGGAATTGTTTTCTGTTAGTAAAAACGCGACCAATGGCTTGCGCTCGGAGAAAACAATTTGCTATGATTATGTTCCATTATTCATAGGCTTCCTGTTTCCCTGCCCAACCTCCTCGACGGTTACCGCCACCGCCACCGCCACCGCCACCGCCTTCGCGTGGTTTAGCTTTATTGACGCGAAGCTGGCGTCCCATCCATTCGGCGCCGTCAAGTTCGGTAATAGCTGTATCTTCTTGGGCATCTTCGTTCATGTCAACAAAGGCAAACCCGCGCATCCGACCAGTTTCACGGTCGGTAGGCAGGACTACTCTAGTCACCTCGCCGTAGTCTGCGAACACTGCTCTTAGGTCTGCTTCGGTAGCGCGGTAAGAGAGATTTCCAACGTAAATAGTCATGTGGATCGCGTTAAATATAAACAGAAAACATTTTCGTTCAACTGCAAGACCGTTTGTTACAAATTGCTATTTAAAATAAGCCATTGGTACTTTACGATCAATAACTGGCGCCGTCTGAGGCTAACATTTTATTATGTCGTACCGTAAACAGCGCAACCATTATTTGGGCTGAACTTGTGTATACGCTCATAATAATAACTGATTGTGTCAAATTTCAAAGTATGAGATTTTACAAAGGTTAGTAAGTTTAGGTAAGTCTAACTTATATTTCAGATGCCTTAACCTTTTGTGCTAATTAGACGTATATCTTTTCTTTGGATAAAGATAATAAAACCATCATTAAACTTCATTTAAATAGATTCATAGTAACCATAAGAAAATACAAGCATTCTCTTAAACTCACTTTAAATTTAGCGTATTTTTACCGCATCATCCATAAAATTTCCCTTGAGTAATTATACTCAATGCGTAAGGTGCGTGACGCTACCAACGCACCTTACCATAAAACATTACTCAATAGAGATAGACTGAGGACCAGTAGACTTGCCATTATGAGTAACCGGAGGAGTATAGCTAGTACCCATTTGCTGGTTAAGCCAACTTCTTACAGGGTCATCAGCAAGGTGAAGACGCAGGGCGCCAGAAGCAAAACCGCCCAAAAACGAAACCGGATGCTGAAGCAATTGCTTAAATATAGGAGACAGTTCATCAAGAAACATAATATTCATACCCCCAAAGGCGCCGTATCATAAACCATTGTAATCATTAATTATTGTAACAATCCCCCAATTCGTGGGGGCGGGTTAGGTCGGCGCCTATTGCAATGACGTTGAGGTTTTTCCAAACTGAAATTGTACTAGTTCAGCTAGCCTTTGTGGAGATGGAAAAGCATCGAGCAATGCTTCAGTGAATTGCTTGTATTGAGAACCTTTTAGCTTCATTGGGAATAGTAAATATATTCTTGTGGACACTCTTGTGGAGCGGGCATCCCTGCCCGCCCAATGCCGAAGTTGTCTCTGTTTTGTAGCCAGGATGTTCGGTATAAACCGACTGTATCACCTGTGACTTTGCGTAGGACTTGGTATGTTAAATTGCCTATAACAGATGCGGCGCCGAGCGCACCTGTAACGGTTGCTACTTGTGGTGCTGCGATGGCTAGTCCTAGTAAGGTTGCGGCGGCGCCTTGAAATTCTGTAGATGGTAGTTGTTCTTTTAGTAATGTTGCTAGGTCGTCAGAGTCTTGGCGGTTGCGAGATACTGTAATGAAAATATCTAGGAAGTGTTGTGCTTGACCGTAAAAGATTAATAAGCCGTTTTCACCTGTGGGTAAACGGTCGTTGTTTTTGACTCCGGGGAAACGGAAGGTTTGGGGTGTGTAAATACTTATTTGTTCTCCTGGTGTGGCGCAACCATGTACAACTAGTGCATCTAGGCGCATTTCGGCATCACCGAACCATTTTTTTGTGTCCCAAATAAAAATATCTTGTAGTCGAATTGCTATATTTACTGGTTCGGTTATACTCGCTGATTCTCTAGTGGCGCCTCGACTGACGGGTTGTTCTTCAAGGCTACGGTTTCATCAATCAACCATTCTTGTTGAATCATTTATGGCTCCTTCGATAGAGAAATACACTGTAAATTTTATCACATGGGAGTAAAGCGGGACGGGCAAGGATGCCCGTTCCACAAGAGGTTAATTAGATATTCAGGTTAATTTGGGCTTTGTTCTGGCATCATGCATTTGTCAGAGTCACAACCTGCGGGGCCTGCTTCTGACATTTCGCCAAAGTCGTATTTTCTGAGAGCGTCATAAAAGTCATCGGTGTTACGGCGCCTTTCAACTTCTTGGCTTAGTTGTTCGTATTTTTCTTTGGATATTGGCTCAAATGGTAAGCGGGGGAAGGTTTGCAGGTCGTCGAAGCGTGCGAGTAATGCAGCGCTGATGTATCCTTCGTCGTCGCGGATGGCTTCGTAAATGCGGGTGCCGAGAATTTCGATTTCGTTTTCTCGTAGTTCAATGGTGGCTGAGGTGTTATGTGTGACGTAAGATTTTTGCACTTGCATGTAAAAATCTGTTTGTGCCAAGGCATTGAATTTACTGATATCGATTTTATCGGCGCCTGGTATGTCAGCCCAAGATACTGCAACAGGTATTTCTACTAGCCATTCTGTACAACGTGGGTCGAATGGGTCGTTGAGCAAGTTGCCGTTTTCGTCTTTGTCTGATTGCGAAGGTACTATTGGATACCCATAATCTAGACATGCGAGTGCAACGGGGTCATTTTTACGACATGTAATACGGCGAATGAAGCGTTGTGCTTTGGGTGGGTGCCAACCTGGAGAGGCGCCTGTAAGTAAAGATTTTGTGCCGCTAGGTTGAACTGTTGTGCAGCGGTTTGGACGTTTTAAACCGTGTCTGTCGCAGTATTCCCACACAGCTTTATGAACTATATTTTTCCAGTGATTTAGATATTCTTGCTCTTTGGCTTTAAATATTACACCTTGGGGTGTTTCTGGGCGCCCTTGTTCCCACCAACGTAACCAGTCAACACCAAATGCGTGAACGAAGAAGTCAAATAGTCCGGTAAACGAAACACCAACAATAGGGTCGAGTGTACGACTATATTGATAACGTGGTTCGAGGAATTTGTGGTGTAATAGTGCAGCCACAGATAAAGCGGCTGCGGTAAATGCTTCTTCTTGCTCTTTATAATTATCTGGGTCAAGTAAGTTTAAATGTACCTCTGCTAAATTACAAAAGAAATTAGAGCCAATAATTTCTCCACAAGGGTTTAAACCAAATCTTCCTAAGCGATGCTCTAATTCATTGTCATCTATATTAGGGTGACGTTCTTGCAGCCACTGTTTTGCTTGTCCTTGCGAGTAAGCTTTGAGAAAATCTATTTTTAGTTCTTTAGTTGATAGTAAGTCGCAATTGGAACGCGCTACTGCTTCGCCTGCCCATTGAATGGCGCCTTCCCCACTGTAATATTGCTTACGTACTGCATCAATACATTCAGATAGAGTTGGCTTACGGTGAAATACACGGGTATGATTTGCCATACGAAGGGCATCGCGTTCTGGGTCAATACGCCAGTTTCCTTCCGCGTCTTGCTGCCATAGGTTTGCTTTGGCATCAGCAAATAAAGTATCATCACTGGCACCTTGACGCATCCCAGCTGAGCGTCTAATATTTCCGGCTACTATACATACAGCAGCTTGGTCAATTAATAAGCAACATTCAACAGAATTTAATTGTCTACCAATTGCCTTATTAAGAATAGAAGCACATTTGGTATATAGTTCAGGCAATTTTACAGGGTTTGCAACACCACCAAATCCTTTTAGTGTTTCACCTGCTTTACGAACATCGCTAAGGTCAACTATAACTTTTACTTCGTCTGTAAAACGTTCGTCGGTAGAAAGTTCAAGTAAAGTTTGATACGACTTAACCCATCCTTGGCGACTATCACCTACATATATAGTTACTTGATTTGCCTCTATTTGAACTACTTCTGTTTCTTCACGGCGCCGTTCTAAGTTCGTTTTACCAATTTCTCCCTGTAATATTACACTTAGCTTGTTGCGAATAGGTGGTAATTTACTAATATATTTTGCTTCTAAGATGGCGCCAGTACCACAGCCCATCATCGCTAAGTCCATCATTAACCCGAAGGCTTTCCAATCTTCGAGGTTAGTAGATGTGCAATTGTATCCTCCTGAAAAGTTGGTAGGTTTTTTAATCCAGTCGGTTCCACCCACCCATAACCAGCGTCCACTTGGTAACGCCTTTATACTACGCTCCATTTTGGTCAGGAGTTCCGCTTCTTGAGGTGTTAGCTTACCTAACTCGACTAAACCATTAATAGTACGTTCGCACACCTTATTCCAGCTTTCTCGCATTCCTAAGTCGTTACGACGACTGTAGGTTCTAAAAAATACGGGGTTGGCAGCAGGGGCTGTAACTGGAAATTCTGCACTCTGGGATTTACGCTCAAGCTCTCGAACCATAAAACAAGTCTTTTTGTTTTCAGACACTTCTTGACAGATTAAGACTATACGTTAACTAGCGCCGCGAAAAAAGGATTGCCAAATATGGGAAATTACGCTCTACCTTGTGTATACTCGTTCCGCTGTATGATAAATATTTGTTATGTCCATTACAACACTGCCCGACTGGCGCCAAATTCTCACTGGTGTACTACATCGTAATCGTAAACAACCCTACTCCCGTTACTTTCAATTGGCAACTGTCCAAACGGACGGTTATCCGGCAAATCGCACGGTGGTGTTTCGCGGTTTTTTGAATAATACAAACCAATTGAAAATAATTACTGATAGCCGTAGTCAAAAAATAGAGCAAATACAGCACCAACCGTTTGCAGAAGCTTGCTGGTACTTTACAGAAACACGTGAACAATTTCGGCTTGCTGGTAAACTAACGTTGGTAGGCGCCTTTACTTCGGACACAGAGCTATTAAATGCGCGGACTTCAACTTGGCAAGAGTTATCAGATAATGCTCGCATCCAATTTGCCTGGGCACACCCTGGTAAGGAACGAGCCAACCCAGAAGCATTTACACCACCACAACCTTCGGCAGTCACACCTTTACCAGAGTTTTGTTTATTGTTGCTTGACCCAGTAAAGGTTGACCATTTACAGTTACGGGGAGAACCCCAAAATCGTTACTTATATACACGATCAGGAGTCGGAAATTGGACTTGTTTAGAGATTAATCCATAAGAAGGCACCTGTCCATAAACATAATTTTTACCACAGAGACGCGGAGAACACAGAGAGACGTAGAGACGCGTTCACGCAGTGTCCCGTAGGGAATAATCGCGTCTCTACCAATTTTGTGATTCCCTGCATCTATATACATACATATTATCTACTTGGAATAAGCCGCAATAAATATTCCTTTATAACTTGCGAACTATCTCTTGCGTGAGTAGTAGGCATCATATTTAATTTCTAAAACAGATGGTTATCCACATTCATAATTATATTTATGGAACCTTCGCAACTGAGTCAGGAACTGCGACAAGGCAAAAACCCCAACATGAGCAGGCGCCGTGCAATTATTGGATTATCAATGTTAGGTGGTTCAATGGGGCAACTTGTTACCATGTACCAAACAGGAATAATTAGTCATTTACCTGACCCACCAATTCCAATTTTCAACGCAGATAAAGTTGACGCTTCTAACTATGCTTACAAACGCTTCAATGCACCAGATGGACCTTTGATGATAGGTACTTACGCTATAACTGCGTGGTTAGCTTCTATGGGTGGTTTAGAACGCGCGCGTCGTAACCCGCTAATACCAATAGCAATGGGTGTAAAAATTCTGTTTGACTGCGCGACCAATGTACAATTAGCGCGCGAAGAATGGCAAGAAAATAAAGCTTTTTGCGAATATTGCCAAGTTGCGTCAGTATGCTCATTTGCATCGTTAGCACTTGCATTACCAGAAGTTCTATTAGCTACGCGCGTTTTACTTGGGAAGAGAGATAAAGAAACCACGGTTAGTTAATAATTTAAATTAAGGGACGGGCAAGGATGCCCATCCCACAAGATAACCATAAATAATTGATTTTATCTTAAATAAAAATTATTCCATCAACCAGCCAAATAACTCACCTACAGTTAAGTGAAATGTATTAGCCTCATATGGTACAGGAAGTAGCTGGTCTTTCTCATCAAAAATTTCTACTAATCGGTCAGGTAAATATATTAATACAGACTCTTCACCTGGGTCGATTAGCCAACCCATTTTTGTTTGATACTTTAAACAATGAGATATATTCTTCGTAACTTTCGTTTGGCTCTGTTCGGGTGACAAAATTTCAATTGTCCAGTCGGGTGCTATAGAAAAGATATTTTGCACTCGACCATTAGGTTGACGGGGTATTCGCTCCCATGTAAATACACTAATATCGGGTACAACTGAGCGTCCACCAAATGTACAGCGAAGCTCTGTGTAAGCACGCGCTATTTTTTGAGGTTTGAGGGCTATATTAATAGTACTAGCTAGTTCAGTTTGAATAGTGCTGTGTTCTCCCTGTGGCATTGGCTTTTGAATTATTTGACCATCAATATATTCGCTTGCAGGTTCAGTTTCTGGAAGTTGCAGAAACTCTTCTAGCGTCAAAGGTTTAGAGGGCGTTTGTACCATTTTATTTCACCTTCTTGACTTGGGGAGTCACTATTATTTTAGCTACTTAAAACAACTTGAGACGGCGCCGCTACGAGTTGTACTTGCTTTAATGTTGCCAAGCATGACAAAAATCAACATAACTCATGTTTTGGGCACAATGGTAAATTAGGTTATAAATAGCTTCATAGCGATAAGAAGTATTATTATAAGTAGATTTATTTAAATGACTTTTCAAGCTTTTAACAAATTGTGGCAAGTGTTGAGGTTGTAAGACACAGGTTAATTTCTCAGATAGTTCTATAAGCTGAGAGTTATAAGAGAAATATTGGCAAGGACTAATACTATATTTTTCTTCGTATTCCGGCGCCAAAGAGTTTTGAAACAATTCTAGATAAGATTTCATCATTGTATCAAGTACATAAGTATAATTTGGATTGTCTTTGATTGATTCTAAGTATCTAAAAGCCTGAGACATATTATCTGAATGGAAAAATTTTTCTGACGAAGCTAAATCAATTAATTTATCAACAACTTGGTGATGGTAGCGACCAGCTTGTAATAAAATATTTTTAGTTCTTTCACAAGCCCATTCACAGCTATTAAATTCTAATACTTCAAAAAGAATATTAATTGCTGTCTCATTACCTGGATCTATATTTAAAAGAGCATCAGCAGCACTAAGACAAATATTGTCACCTCGATTTTTTTGTAGAAACACGATTAAAGTAGTAATTACTCTATCACGTTCTAATGCATTACTTCTTAAATCAAGATATTCTAGTAGATAAATAGCGTTGTAGCAATCATTTTTATTCAGACTTTCCTGTATACTAAAAATTAAAGCATCAATACAGTTATTATACCTTGAAGCACTGGCATCAATATTTTTAGCAACATCGTAGAAGCCTCTATTTTCATGAAGTTTTTGTGTTGCAGTTAAAACAGCAACAGTATCTTTATGGTTTGGATAAAATTGCAGGAGATATCTAAAAGCTCTATTATCAAGACGTGAATTTTCTGTCTTTGTAATAATTTCAATTAGAGTTTGTTTCGCTGCTTGATTATCAACATCTAGTTTGGCTAGATAAAACGCGCAAATTAGGCGAACATCTTCTAATTCAGATGCTAACTTGTGAGATAATATTTTGATAACAGGTTGAAAATCAAAGTTAATTTCTAACAAGTTATGCATAATCACACTAATTAGATTATAATCATTAGTGGCTTCTAAAATCTTAACAAGAGCATTTTGTGCAACTAAATTATCTGGGTTTAGCTCCCAATTTTGTGGAATGCTAAGGAATTGTATAAATGATATTAATCTTAAATCGTTAAATATGCAAGTAGTAGAGAATGGCGCCCTGTGTATGACTTGGTTAATACTACACAGGCAGGGATGCCTGTGCTACAAGTCTTTAAATTCCTGAACCGTCGAGAAATTGTTCGATTATTTTATTGTTGAGGCGACAGGATTCCCCCATACTAGTTTCTGAGTCATCAAATGTTTGATGGTTATTTATACCTGCGTATGCAAATGCGGGCACATTGTCTGGCACCACGTCTTTGTTTTGTGCTTTTTTCAACTCTGTTACTTGTTGTTCGAGTTGTTCGAGTCTGTCTACTAATGCTCGAATTACTTGGGCTTCAGCATCGGGTAGGCTAGCATGTTCTAGTGGATTTACGCGCACACCAGAGCGATATACTATACGTCCCGGAATTCCTACTACAGTACAATCTGATGGAACATCGCGTAATACTACAGAACCAGCACCGATACGAACGTTGTTACCAATTTCGATATTACCCAAAACTTTGGCGCCAGTACCAACAACAACGTTTTCACCAACAGTTGGGTGACGTTTACCGCATTGCTTACCAGTACCACCAAGCGTAACACCTTGATAAATCAGCGCATAATTACCGATTATTGCTGTCTCACCTATTACTACACCCATACCGTGGTCGATAAATACACTTTGCCCAATTGTGGCGCCGGGATGTATCTCAATACCCGTTAAAAAGCGGGCAATGTGCGACATAAAGCGCGGGATAAAGGGAATATTTAGACGGTATAATCGATGTGCAAGTCGATGAAAGAGCAGTGCTTGCAAACCGGGGTAACAAAACATTACTTCTAACCAGTTGCGCGCAGCAGGGTCACGCTCGAATATAATGCGAAAGTCGGCTAGGAGTGTAGATAACACGTTAATAGCATCCTCGTTTTGGCAAAATAAGCTCTACTTTAATATTAACGTTTTTTGGCGCCATCTCCCCTTCGTCGATAGGCTAGTAGTAAATAGTGCGCTCGTGGAAAGTGCTGAGTGCTGAGTATTCTAATTCCTTACTCAGCACTCAGAACTCAGCACTCAGAACTATTTATGGAATTTGGTCATTTCAAATAGCTGTTTGGCACTGTTACCAAGAAACCCATCAAACAATATTCGTTGACCTCCAACCTCTACCATATACCGCTCGGCGATTTCATAATAAGCGTATGTCCAAGGAATTAATATCTCTTGCTTGGTTTCATCTACTACAGTAACTAATTCGGTGACTGCTTGTGTTGCTGTTTGTCGCAAACCCACATTTACCGAACCTTCAATTTCCGCTTTCATTGGAACACCTAAAGAAGCTAAAGCGTTTGCAGTAGACTCTATATCTGGATATTGGGGAGTGTTTTGACGGTTAACATATCCTGTAAAGTGGTTGACTGCGTACCCGTGCAGGAGTACCCATGCACCATATTGACTAATTTCGTTAACTTTTTCTACGACCGAACGAGATGGAGGTTGCCAAGGACGAGTAAATATTTGTGTGGGGTCTGTAGACGGCGCCATTTCAAAGTTGATATTTTTGAGATTGGCGCCTTTTACCGTGTCATATATTAATGTAGCTATATCAGGTGGTAGCTGTTCTACAATTAATTCGCTAATGAACAACTTTGGTAAATTATATTCTTTTTGTTGAGGGTGACGGTAGTAACGTGCGTAAAGATGGTTTGGAAAAAAGTACTCGTCTACTGCTTCGTAACCAAATGCACGTAGCATTGGCTCAAATAATTTTATACCTAAATTGACTTTATCTATATTTAAGCGCAGTGAACGAAATGCAATATGGTCGTTGGCAACTGTGGATTGAGCGTTTGTTATCATTTCTTGATATACACGTGCGTAGCTAACTCTGGTGAAATATTGGCGCCAGATAGTGTTCCAAAAATGTGTAATATCTATAGGATGTATCATTTGTTTATTTTATAGGGAGTTCAATGCTTGTATGAAGAAAGCACTGAAGTGCTACGAGCGTCTCCAGGGCAACTTGAATTTGTTCAGCATCAATAACCAATGGGGGGCAAAAACGAATAGCAGCTTTACCGCAACCTAGTAATAGTAACCCGTGATGAAAAGCAGCTTGGAGAATAGCATCGCGCTTATATGTACTCAAATTGCCCTCTGCATCTAAAATATCTACTGCTACCATCAACCCTTTCCCACGTGGTCTAGAAATTTGACCGTAACGTTGATGTAATTTAAATAAACCAGTTTGTAATAATTCTCCCATTTGAGTTGCATTATCCATCAACCCCTGATCAAGTAACTGTAATGTTGCAATACCCGCAGCACATGCAACTGGGTTTCCACCAAATGTAGTAGCGTGTGAACCAGGTTTCCATGTCATAATTTCGCTACGGGCAATAATGGCGCCCAGAGGTAAACCGCTAGCAATACCTTTTGCTGTTGTAATAATATCTGGCGCCACGTGCCAATGTTCGATAGCAAACAATTTTCCAGTTCGTCCCATTCCTGACTGAACCTCATCGACTATCATCAAAATACCGTGTTTATTACATATTTCACGAATACGCTGTAAAAAACCATCTTCAGGAACAATATATCCACCTTCACCTTGTATAGCTTCCACTATAATTGCCGCAACTTCATTAGGTGGCAGTATCGTTGTAAATAACTGTTCTAAATAATCTAAACTTGTGTGTGTACCGTAAGGTATGTGAGTAACTCCTGGTAATAAAGAACCAAAATTTGCTCGTTGTACAGTTTTGGAACCAGTCAAAGACATTGCTCCATAAGTGCGTCCATGAAAGGCGCCTAAAAATGCCACAATTAAATTACGACCAGTATAATAACGCGCAAGTTTAATGGCGCCTTCATTAGACTCTGCACCAGAATTACTAAAAAATACCTTAGATTTCCCGTGAACAGGCGCCCTCTGAGATAGCATTTCCGCCAATTCAATCATTGGCTCATAGTAAAAATCAGTACCAGACATGTGCAGTAAATTTGCTGACTGGTCTTGAATTGCCCGCACAACATCAGGATGACAATGACCAGTTGAAGTAACAGCAATACCTGCAGTCATATCTAAAAATACATTACCATCAACATCCTCAATCATACATCCTTCACCGCGTGCAACAACTAACGGATAATCACGGGTATAAGAAGGTGACGTTACAGCATGGTCACGTTCCACTAACATCTTCGCACGTGGTCCTGGTAAAGAAGTCAACAACTTAGGCGAACGTGGCAATGGTCTTTTTACAGGTATACTTAACATTGCTTGTATATTTAACTAAATATATATTTAGTTATTTTTACGACAAGTATTATTTTCATTCTGTCACGAAAATAACAGATTGATAACATTCACACTTAAACCTGCCTAGGCTTAAAACCCATAGCTCTTATCTTGCACCAAGTCCAGAAACCGGGCTTCTGTACGAGAAATCAACGTTTTATCGCAACATTTTTGGCAAGAAGCCCGGTTTCTTTCGGCTTGCCCTTGAATGCTGCAAGATGTATTAGCTTAAGTCCATTTTAATGGACTGAAAATAGAAGTTACAAGATGTAAATTAACTCTTCTCTCTGCGTCTCTGTGTCTCCGTGGTAAAGAGAGATACAATTCATGATTTGGCGCCAGATTTTATAGCACCGCACATGCTTACAAAACCTTGAAATTTCGTAAAGCTCGCGAACATATACGTGCAGTTTCTTTTGCGTTGCTTTCTTGCTGCCAACGCTTACAAACCGAGTGTACCCAATCTGGTTGCTGTTTGCCAGCATCATTAAGCCAATTCCCTACAGAATCTTGAACATAACGTGAGGTATCTGCTTTTACTGGTTCCAATATTGGAAGTCCGATTTCTGGATTTTTCTTGAGTTCTTGGATATGAGTACACCAAACACCGCGCGGCCTGGTACTTTCAATCGCAAACCTTCTTATATTAGCCGAGCTTTCTGCTACCCAACCCGTCATTAGTCCTACAGCATTGTGTATATTAACACTAATATGGGGACGTAAAGCTAACCACGCCCATTCACGGACACCAAAATGATTATCATCAGCAAGCGGTCGAACTAAACTAAGTCTTTCAGATAAGCTAATATCAGGAATCTTCGCAACCATGTATGCAGACCAACCTCTAACTGTATCAGCAGGATGCGATACAAGATTTGGGAGTTCCTTTTCTCCTAGATGTTTTAAAAGGAGTTCTCCCGCAACCGCCATTCTTTTAGTGATGCCTTCTGATGGCTTAAAATATCTGTCTGCATCATTAGAAATTTCTGGTAGGATGTGAATTATTAAAGTGGCAAAATCAATTGCAAGAGTCTCAGCTAAATTTGCACTTTCACGTATGCCAGAATTTAATTGTTCCAAAATTTCTGCGGGAACCTCATCAGGTCGATTAGGTTTTTTCCCAGTTGTTAATTTTTGCTTATTTTTATTCATTAGTATTAAATATTTTTTATTAATTTTTAATTCCATAGTCGTTCAACTTCTGCTACACTTAACCCTGTAGTTTGACTAATGGTTTGTATATCTAAAATGCCAACAAGCGAGCGTGCAATTTCAATCGCTTTTTCTTTAGCTCCATCTTGTCGTGCTTTCAAAATAGCGTTTTTGCTATCATGAAGAAACATTTCTCGTTTCTCAAGCACTTCTAGCTCTTTTCTAGTTAACTTGCTCTCTCTAGCAACTTCAAATGCATGATTTATTTCTGGCACTTCTTCCATAGAAGGAGGAACTGACTGGATTGTGTTTGCTGCTTTCAGGAAATATAACCACTTATCTGATAAAGTTTCTAGTTCTGGAAGTTGTTTATTAAATTTAGGTAATTCAACGAATACAAGTTCAATATCATCGCTATAATCTGTTAAATCATCTTTTTCTTTCAACTTATAACGGGATATAACTTTACTACTGTTTTCAAACATATCAAAGTCAGTAATTGTCAAAGCTATTACTGGGTTTAATAGTGTATAATCTTCGCCAACTCTAAGCTGTATTGAAAAGGCTTTCGCTGCATCGTATAGCACTCGCTTATCAAAACCTAACACATTTAAAACCTGCATCTCAATGATAACGGTTTTATTTCCTGTTATTGTAGCCTTTACATCTAAGTAGGAATCTTTGATACCCTTTATGCGTGGCGCCTGATAAGGGTCAAGAATTTGTAAATCTAAAATAACAGGTTTCTCTTGATACAATATTGCATTGAGAAAACCTATCAGAATGTCTTTACTTTGCTTGGAACCAAAGATTTTTTTAAAGGCAAAATCTGTTTTAGGGTTAATGAAGGTCATAATAAACCCTCCTGGCTAGTTATTTTAGAACAATAGTATCATAAGAAACCTGGTTTCTTGTTGATAGCATGTAATAGAAATAAAGATTTTTCGTAGAAACCAGGTTTCTGTTATGTAGGCGCCGTTACTGATACGCTAACACTATAATAAATTTGAGAGTTAAAAAATTATATAGAATAAGGGCAATGTCGATTACAACTGTAGATGCGATTGTAGATTACTTTATATATGTAGCTAACGATACAGGTTCATTTATAAGTAACCTGAAGCTACAGAAATTAGTATATTATGCTCAAGCTTGGCATTTGGGAATTTACGATACTCCGTTATTTGATGATGACTTTGAAGCTTGGGTACATGGGCCAGTTATTCCTTGGTTATTTCACAAGTATAAGGAATTTGGGTGGAAGCCAATTCTTAAAGAAGTGCAGAAACCTGAATTTCCACCACAGCTAGAAGAATTCCTAGAGGATATAACAGAAGAATATTTTATTTGCGATGGTTATGAGTTAGAATTGATGACGACTCGTGAAGACCCTTGGTTATACGCTCGCAAAGGTGTCGCTAGAGATGAACCGTCTCATGCGATTATTAATAAAGACTCGATGAGAAATTTTTACAGTAAACGTGCCGCCTAAAAAACCGAAAAAAACAGATACTCGAAATAGAGCATCGACCTCTGATATAAAACGAATAGCAGTGGAGATACCGCAAGGAATTAGTTTCTCTTTTCGGTATTTTGAAAATGATAATCAAAAATTTTTATTTAATGATAAAGATTTTAGATATTTTGAATGTTTACTGTTGAGATTGCGAGATTTATCAAAGCTAACAGTTCCAGAGATTATCAATAATCGTAGTAAAAGTCTCAGGTACCATTTAATTAGGTGGGTAGATACAACCGAACCGAATGGGTTCGGGATACCGAATGAAGAGGAAATTGTTGGTTCAGCTTACCAGTTTCAAATCTCTTCAAATGAACATGGTCGAGTTCATGGGTTTTTTATAGAAAACGTTTTTTATATTGTTTGGTTAGACCCAAACCATAATCTTTATCAATGACAGGACAGAAACCCGGTTTCTTGGCGTAATATATTAATCGCGGTTATCAATTTGCGCGCGTTGTAAGCTTCCTGAAAAATCTACATATACAGTTTTCCATTCGGTAAATGTATCTATAGCAGCGTTTCCTGCTTCGCGATGTCCGTTACCTGTTTGTTTAACTCCTCCAAATGGTAAATGAACTTCGGCGCCTATTGTTGGCCCGTTAATATAAGTAATACCTGCTTCAATATCACGCATCGCTGCAAACGCGCGGTTAACATCACGGGTATATATAGAAGATGAAAGACCGTAGTTTGTGTCGTTGAGAATATCTATAGCTTGTTCAAACGAGTTTACTTCGATTAATGCGACTACTGGGCCAAATATTTCTTCACGAGCAACCCGCATATTTGGTGTGACGTTATCTAATATAGTTGGTTGGAAAAAGTAGCCTTCTTTGAGTGTACCTTCATTAGCTATTCCACCACCTATTAATATAGAGGCGCCTTCAGAGCGAGCAATATCCATATATATTCTGACTTGTTGAAGTTGCTTGTCATTAATAATGGGTCCAATTTCTGTATTTGTGTCATAACCAGCACCCAAGCGTAATTTACTCGCACGCTCTTTAAGCATTTCTTTGAATTTGGCTTTGATATCGCGGTGTAAAATGAGACGACTTGTTGCGGTACATCGTTGTCCTGCTGTACCAAATGCTCCCCATACGGCACCATCAAGTGCCAATTCTAAATCAGCATCTTCCATAACTATCTGAGCATTTTTGCCTCCCATCTCTAAACATACCCGTTTATGGAGGCGCCCACAAATTTCTCCAACTAGCGAACCTGTTTGAGAAGAACCAGTAAACGAGACTAAGTTAACGTCGGGATGTTCTACTAAACTTTTACCTGCTTCTTCCCCAATACCATGCACCAAGTTAACAACACCAGGTGGAAAACCAGCTTTTTCAAAAATCTCAATTAACTTTGTTGCACAAGCGGGTGTATCTTCAGCAGGTTTTAAAATAACAGTGTTACCACAAACTAGTGCTGGCATCGCTTTCCAGCAAGGGATAGCAATAGGAAAATTCCACGGAGTAATTAAAGCGCATACACCTATTGGTGTTCTAACAGTCATCGCGAACTTGTTAGGCATTTCAGATGGAGTCGTTTGACCGTAAAGACGGCGCCCTTCCCCAGCACTATAAAAAGCACAGTCGATACCTTCTTGGACATCACCGCGCGCTTCGGTTAGCGGTTTACCCATTTCGCGACTAATTAATTGTGCTAACTCTTCTTTGTGAGTCAGTAATAACTCGCCAACTTTGAATACATACTCAGCGCGCGCAGGTGCAGGAACTAGGCGCCAGTTTTTATAAGCATTGCGTGCTGCAATTACCGAAGAGTTGACATCTTCGTAGGTAGAACGAGGAAAAGTAGCGACAATTTCATTTTTAGACGCTGGGTTAATACTTTGCAGCCTATTGTCAGTGTTATCTAACCATTTACCGTTGATGAAATTACGACAAGTGAAGGTAGCAGCCATAATTTATAACTCCAAAAAGGTAGTACACTGATACAGCATTTAGTTTCGCTCGAATTTTACAAATCGTCAATATATTTTGCCATATGCTTCCGGTGCGTGACTGATGGCACCCTTTCTGTATTCCAATTGCATAAGTCTTAAAGGTATGACTTTTTGACTAGTTTAATAGTGACTTTTGTCATGTGTGTTGAGTTGTTGCAGCTTATATTATGAAGCTATCAACCAGTAATGAGATTTAATGACAGAAGCGGGTTATTGCTGGTGCTTCAGGGTATATAGATACTGGTAGGTATTGGGTAGCTGTCCAGAGCGGGTATATTTAAAGTTTATTACTTATTCTACATATTTACGTTTGATTCCTCATATTCTATTTTTTGCTCTCTTGTTTCATGCCAAGAGAGTAATTTTTATGTCAGTAATGAAATTATATATTTATTGGGTCGCGTCTACCAATACCCAGTTCTAATAACTTATTTTTTACATCTTGCCATTCAGTGCCACAGTAATAAGACTTTTTATCAAGAATATTGGCAACATCTACTTACTACAACGCACTTTCTCAACCACTTGACGAATTGCATCAATAACTAATTTTGGATCATCAAGTTGGATTACATGTCCACTATTATGGGAAACAATGTGAACTCCTTGGGACGACTCATTGGCTAGCTCTGCGTGTAATTCTTGCAGTTTTTGACGCATCTCCTGTGTGATGTCAAAGTCTGGTTTTCCAGCCGACAATACAATTAGAGGAATCTTAGGAAATGGCTTTGTCTTGCGTGCAATCTCTACCTGGTTCAGGCTAACTGATACCGCAGATGATTCCTGAGTAAAGGCTTTCCAAAATAAGGTTTGGGAGTAGATTGCTTTAGCAAAAGGTTGTATTGAAGATGGCAATTTTTGGAATAAACCAGCCGCCAGAGGTAAACGATCAAAAATGACAAGCAAACGAAATAAAGCAATTCGTGCCATGATTGGCAACACATAAATCGACAGCCATTCAAGTCGTTTATTCAATTCAACCCACTTGGTTGGCGCCTCTGAGTACATTTTCTCATGAGCTACATCTACTAAAACCATTCCAACCACTTCTTCTGGATAGTCGTAGGCAAATAAGCGACTGAATAAACCACTTAAAGACATTCCCACCAAGACATAAGGTGGCTCAATTTCAGCTTCTCTCAAAAGTTGTCGCAATTCACTAACGACTTGTTTTGCGGTGCGTGGTTTTGAACTTAAATCACTCCAGCCATAGCCTGCTCGGTCGTAAGTCAAAATCCTCGTAAACTTAGCAACTTCAGGCTGCACGAGTTGCCAATCTAAGTGAGTACCTCCAGTCCCACTATCCATAATGACTGTCGGGTGACCTTCGCCCATAATTTGATAGTGCCAATTATTGCCATTGATCTCAATTAATTTTCCAGGTGGCAAAAATCTTCGGCGATCTCGGCTTGTGGCAAATGCCTGACAAATTGCTCCAAATCCAACAATTCCAACTAATACTTCAATGAGAATAAAAAGCCACTTCATTTCAGATCATCTGTAGGGTTTTAATAGATTTGAGTTGCCTCGCAGAAAACTTTTAAGGATTAGGTATCTCGCGTTATCGCAAGCAACGCTTCCACAACTTGAGTAAGAGCAGGTTCGTCTAGTGTTCTAACTTGGAAAGCTTCCTACAGGAAAACCTCAACGGGAGCATAGTAGCATTGGCACCATCACAATTATAAATCCGCCCGGAGGTAATTTATCTAGATTCGTCAAATTTTTTAAAACAATACGGGGTTTATCTAAAACCATCCGATTAATAATAAACGTCGTATAAAGACCACCAACACCATATATGTCAATTTTTACACTAGTCTCTCCAAATTGTCTAAGTAAGAACTTTGTTGCTTGGGCGCTTGATAAAATTCAATAAAATTCATGGTTTAATAACGAACCACAAAGGTAGCTTCATAGCGTAAAGAAAGAAAAGAATAAGTTTTACAACTAATATAGGATTGCTTGAATCGGTAATTCAAAACTGTTTCCTTCTGGAGTGAATTTACGGTCAGGCTAGGATTTTGTGCTAAATGTTCATGAATGTATTCTGTCGCCTGTTGTAATCGAGCTTGCGATAATCCATCATTATAACTTCGGATTTTAAAATTTTGTATTGTGTAATTTTGTAATATTTGAGCAGAAATTGCTGTTGCCATTGACTCTGTATAGAGACGATCCCATAATCCCTTAGACTCAAGTTTTGCCTTTAAAGCTATGCCAATTTGGTAAATAAGCGGGTCATTCAACTTGAACTGTGGCACAACTTCAATCCGATCAACATCACCAACTTCAGCTATTATCCCAGTCATAAATGTCGGCTCAATATACAGATGTATTACTTGAGATGAATCGTATAAGCGGACTGATACAGGCGCCGTTGCAGGTGTCAAACAAATATCGCCATTTCTGAAATGATCACATTGAGAACGACCATTTAGCATTCGCTCTTTTACAACTGTGGTATGATTAAGGTGAATAGTAATGAAATGTTGTGGAAAGCAATGCTCAGGCGTTTCAAATGCGGCAGAATGTTGGTAATAACCAAGTTGAATTCCATTCCACGATGCTTTTTGACTAGAAGTAATTGGCAAACTTGGAATAATTCTTAAAATCGATGTGCTGCTGGCAGCATTAATAGTTAAAAGCTTTTCTCTACTCATAAATTTTTAAAAGATAGCCTACTTAAATATTATTCAGGTAAATAACTTACAGTTATATATTTACTGGGTCACGTCTACCAATACCTAGTTCTAATAGCTGATTTTTTACATTTTGCCATTCAGTACCACAGTAATAATACTTTTTATCAAGAATGTTAGCTATGTAATAACCCTGCTTACCTCCATTAATACGGAAAAGTTCAATAGCTACCTTTTTCATTGAGGTATCGAAAGCTGCAAATAAATCATCATCTACTAATAAAGGAGCGTTAAATAAATTAATAAAAGGTGTACCATGCTTAAGAGCTACAACCGTTACCTCGTCTTTCAATGATTCTGTAGTATACAGGGCGAAGGATTGTAGTATTGTATGACATAATTAAGATGCGCGCGAAAGCGGGAAAACTGCGCCCTTCGTTCGCGACTCATGACAT
>ERZ1066124.34-NODE-34-length-136439-cov-22.526902_pt1 | contig 136439 bp, 124 predicted proteins | sample MGYA00382771_ERZ1066124 | MGnify/ENA primary metagenome ERZ1066124 (study PRJEB33369, sample SAMEA5778354) | biofilm metagenome | biome: Industrial cooling water; feature: Water cooling tower basin; material: Biofilm | place: United Arab Emirates | collected... | reverse complement strand
CTCATGAAACCCCTTCCCGTCAACTATTTGCAAGTTTTTGTCCCGTACTTAGATCGCAAATAGTAAAATTGTATGTCCTGCGATGTCTATTTGTTTTCAAGTGGGGTAAATTGCGATCGCCACAATCCCAAAGTGTGTTTTAGAGCTTCATCATAGTCATCGTAGAGACTCATTTCAGGACTATCCCAGTTCTCAGAAAACGTCGAAAAACTGGCGCGTAAAGCTTCAGATTGCTCTCTATCAATCAATGTATGCCACGGGGACAATCATCATTACAGACGCTGCCATCAGGCATGATGGTATTACAAAGAATTGCATTAGCTTGACCAAATTCTTCAGCGCCTGTCAAATCCGCCCCAGTAAAATCCGCTCTGCCAAACGTCTCGCCAAGGTAAGCACCTCGAAGATTGGCATTTCTCATATTGACTCCTTCCAAGCAACTTTGTGACAGATTGCAGTTACTCAGATTAGCACCACAGAATAAAGCTCCACTCAAATCAGCCTCAGCAATAACAGCCCCACTCAAATTAGCGTTGACCAGGGTGATTCCTCTCATTGGGTTCGCTAAGGTTGCGCTACTCAAGTTAGCACCATACAAATCAGCGCCGTTCAATTCAGCACTTCCGAGTTCAGCTTTACTCAGATTTGCATTTCTCAATTCAGCACCACTAAGATCACAACCCAGTTCAGACCCGCTCAAGTTAATATCGTTCAGTGTAGCCCCTCGCAAACCAGTCCCATAAATTAAAACGTTGGGAAAGTTCCGCTCTCCAGCAGCATAACGTTGCAATAATTCCTCAGCACTCATTGAGTTATGACTCATACCAACCTTGAGCTATTTCTACTTGAGCAAACGATATCGTTAGTTTATCCTCAACTAAGGCTTGGATACGTTAGTTTTGCTAAATGCCCTCCTAATACGAATTAGATCCAGCGATCTCTAAGTCGGAAGATGTTGCTTAATCTCTTTTACCTGAGTCAGCCATTTAATTAGCTCTTGCTCACTCAATCGCTGTTTCTCTGGGAAAAGTTGCGCCAGTTCTGCGGCAGGTCTTCCGGTTTGCTGCACCCACGCATTGATCAACGCATCTCGATCGAGTAACGCTCCCCCAATCCCCAACGATCGCTGAATCTGCAATTGTTCCTCCCGCCCGATCGCATCCACGACAAACTCACCCCGCCCCGCTTTGTACAACACTCCCGCCAAGGCTTGCGTATACGCTTCACTGTCATTCGCTCGCGGCGTTAAAAGCGGTTGCGGTTGTCCAAATCGTCGATTCTTTGCCCAGATGAGAATGATTGAAATCACGATCGCTTGCAGCAACAGAACAGATAACGGGGTTCGGAGCAAGTAATCGATCCAAGTTTGTGTGCTTTCTTCTTTGGCGGTTTCATCTCGATAGCCATGCAGGTATTCATCGACCCAAATCTTTTTCCCAGTGGCTAACTGTGCCAAAAATGCGAAGTTTCCAGGCTCATCTTGGTAAGCATTAGCAGCGAGAAAGGGAGTCACGGCGTAGATAATTCGACCTTTGCCTTTGCGTTCTTCCCAGACGATCGACCCAAAGCGATCGCCCAACCGCCGTTCGAGTCCCTTGTCACTCGTGAGCCGTCTGGAGGTCTCGATTTTGACTAAACCTCGATCGCTCTCTTGCTGCGTGGAAAATCCCGCTTGCGTTGCAGGTAAATTCGGTCTACCCAAGATAATCCAGGTGTTACCCCGTTCGACCCATTCCAATTCGACATATCCAGCCCCAACCGGATCAACCTGAACCATTGTGTTTCCTGTGCCTGGAATTTGATCGGTAGAAGGTTTGCGCCAACGCTCGATCGATGTTCCTTGTCGCTGCATATAGGCGTACCAAGCGCCGTAACCGTCTGGAGAACGACTATAGGTGGAGCCGCTCGTAATTCGGTTGCTTCTGGGTGCGATAAACAGCGTGAGGACGATGATCACAGCGAGTGCAATCAGTCCAAATACCAAACGCCGATCGAGTTTCTTCATTACGCCATCTTCGCCATATCAACGGTCGATCGTTCAATGTTGCCATACGCTCTTTGAACGCGATCGAACATTTCAGCCGAAATTGGTAGATTGCTGAAATACAACAGTTCGTGAATCTCAAGTAACATTTGATACGATTCAGCTTGAGGCAGCAATTGAACCAGGCGCGAATATTCTCGATCGGTACGACTCTCATCGCCCGGAATCAGTTTCGTTTCATTCAACCGTTGCAGCATCGCCATGTAGAGCGCTCTTGATGCTTCTCGGTAATTCCCCTGCTGTTGAAATTCCTGAGCGGATTTTACCCAACCTGAGATCGTGCGTTCTTTTTCGGCAGTGGAACGTCGATCGAGTAGTTTCGCAATCTGTGCCTGATTTCGATTTAGATACGATCGCACTGCAAGATAAATCTGGAATCCCAACCACAGCACAAACAGCCCGATAATCGTCCAAAATCCCGCCTCTAGCCACCAAGACAGAAACCCCCAATTCGGTACATCAGGAGCATTCGGCGGCTGAACCTGTGGAAAGTTCAATTCAATCCACTCGCCCACCTGCCGAAAAAATTGTTGAAGTTGCCAGTTGAAATCGCTCTTCTGAAATTGTTCAGCCGCCATCAGGAATTATTTGGTAAAGCTACTGACCAACCATAAAACCAGAAAAGTCACCAAACTGATCAAAACTTCATTAGAAGGCAGCATCGGGAAGGTAGGAAGCAAGAACGTATAGAGCGCTCCACCGATCGCGAATCCCAAGAGTAAGCCCCCGACAGAAAGGAGGATCGATCGACCGAGTTTCCGCTCTTTACGATAGAGAAAGTACAGTGCCGTCCCGGTTGCCAATGCCATCGCGATTTGCAGCACTTGATCGGTCGGGTAGAAATACACTAATGCCCCTAATCCCGCCAGTCCGACCGCTGGGAATGCGATGTCTTGGGTACTCGGCTGGTCGATTAAACTCTTCAGCCATTGATTCGATTTCGCCGCTGGTGCAGGAGTTTCCGCTGGAGTTGCCTGAACCAATTTTTCAGGGAAGCGAATTCGATCGGGCACTTTGATTTTCCCTTCTTGCCGTAAGCGCAAACGTTCCATCAGCACAGAATCGTATGCCGCTTCGACCTCCGCAATTTTTCGCTGGTCGCCTGCCAATTCTTCGATCAGCCGAACTCGTGCCGTCTGAATCTCTTCAAACGTCGCACCTTCGGACACGCCTAACTTTTCATACGGGCTTTGTGCGCTCATGGGTTTGTGGCTCCACCTTCTCTACCAAGAGTAACCTAGCTGCGTGGGGGATTACAACTAGAGTGTAGACGATCTGCCCCTGACTTGAGGTTGTTTTGTCGATCGAACTTTTGGACGGGGATCTCCGTAGAGCAATATCTCAATTCCCACTTTCATTTTAGATTCGACCGTAAAATTGCGGAAACTTTATCAAACCGAGATATTCTATTCAAAGCTGAGGCATACTAATGCTGATGACACGTTTCTGCTGTGTAAGACAGAAATAGGGGTTTATCCCATTGGCACGTCTTCTCAATTTACTCTAAGCGCAAGGTTATGGTCATGGCTCCAGCCAAGATACTCGTCGTGGATGATGATCCAGCAATTCGGAATCTCGTTCATCGCTTCCTTACCAAGCAAAGTTACCAGATGGAATCTGCGGAAGATGGTAAATCCGCAATGCAGGTGTTTGAGCAGTTCAATCCGGATCTGGTGATTTTAGATGTGAACTTGCCGGATGCAAATGGCTATTCACTGTGTCAAGAGATGCAGAGCCGCACGAATGTTTTTGTATTAATGTTGACGAGTCGCACCGATGAGGCGGATAAGGTTCGTGGGTTCGCTCAAGGCGCAGATGATTACATCACGAAGCCGTTTAGCTTGGTAGAACTGGGCGGACGGGTTGGAGCGATTTTGAAACGTCAACGAATCGTGACAACGGCTGAGCAGCAATGTCTCGCGTTTGGTGGATTAGCGATCGATCCAGTTCGGCGCGAAGTCAAGTTGAATGATGATATTGTGCCGCTGACGGCGTTGGAGTTCGATTTGCTACACTTTTTGGCGGCGCATCCGGGTCGAGTTTGGCGACGGGCTGAACTGATTCAGGAAGTTTGGGATTATGAATATGTAGGCGATCAGCGGGTCGTGGATGTTCACATCGGGCAGATTCGCAAGAAGATCGAGATAGATACAAGTCAGCCTGCATTAATTCAAACGGTTCGAGGAGTCGGGTATAAGTTTGAATCACCAGCAGTTGTAAGTTAAATCAGCCGGGGTTAGTAAACGACCCCGGTTTTGTTTTGAGAAATGAGAGCTTCTCTTTTCTTAGAGTCGATATTGCTGGAATACTTCGCTTGCTGCCCGATGCACGATCGAATGTCGATACACGAGCGCTTCCATATCCTCGGCATATCCTCCACCAATCACACAAGCTACTGGAAACCCTTGCGAAACACAGGTAGTCAATACTTGCATTTCCCGGCGATACAAGCCTGAATCGGTTAGCGCCAGTTTGCCTAGTCGATCGCCTAAATGTGGATCAACTCCTGCATCGTATAGTACTAAATCTGGCTTGATTTCAGATAATAAATCAGGAAGATATTGCGCCAAAGTTTGCAGATATTCATCATCTTCCATGCCTTCAGGTAACGGCACATCTAAATCACTTTGTTGCTTTGTTCCTGGGAAATTAACTTCGCAGTGCATTGAGAAGGTGAACACACTTGGATCAGATTGGAAAATCAGTGCAGTTCCATCACCTTGATGGACATCGAGATCGACGATGAGAATTTTTTCGACTAATCCTAATTTTTGCAGAACACGAGACGCGATCGCTAAATCATTAAAGATACAAAACCCTGATCCATAACTGGGAAAAGCATGATGAGTCCCGCCTGCGGTATTGCAAGCTAAACCGGATTTCAAAGCAAGCTGAGCGGTAAGAATTGTGCCTCCCACAGCGGTACAAGTTCGATTCACTAGCTCAGGACTCCAAGGTAAACCGATGCGCCGTTGAGCTTTTGGATCGAGCGTTCCAGAGCAATAAGCATTCACATAATCGGATGTATGAACGAGTTCGATCCAAGTTTGAGAAGGTCGATCGGGAATGTGAAATTGATCGGGATCGGCAATGTGATCGCTTAGTAATAACTCGTAAAGTTTCTTAAATTTCTCCATTGGAAAGCGATGATCCGGTGGCATTGGTACAACGTAATTCGGGTGGTAAACAAAGGGCAAATTCATGCAAAAAATGACTGAATTCTATCTGTAGTTTTGTTAAAAAAATCGCTCAAATATTGCTGTTTGTAAGACTTTCTGGAGATCGGCGCGTTTCATCCTTTAGACTGATTCGTGACTTAAAGCTGTCTTATATCCGCAATCATGGCTCACCCAATTTGGCACGACTATCTAAACCTTGCTTCGTTTTTTGCCAGCGTCTTCGGACTCTATGTTTTGACTAATAAAAAACAAGCAGAAACTGAAGATTCTGAGATTGCTGATGAAGTTTTGTTTTCGATGGCGTTCGCCTACTGGATTGTACATTGCGTTGCGATCGGGGCACAGAAGTGGATTTCGCCCGACTGGACAACTTTTATGCTTAGCCTGAAATGGACAGGCGTGATTTCTTACTTATTGACCTTCTCCTGTGCGTTGAGTCTACCGCTTCACAGAATTGCTTCCACTCAACAGCAAGCAGAATAGTTATTTCAGACATTGAGCAATCGCGCTTTCAAGCTGTTCCTGTTCGAGCGTCGTGAGAATGAAGACCTCTTGAACCGATTTACCTTGACGCGCGATCGCTTTGAAGCCGCCCCGAATCGGCACAGAAATTTTTAATTTGAATTGAGGCGAATGAGAGCGGACTGATCCGATTACGGCTGGAGTGACAGTCTGAATTCCCTCGATTTGAATGAGCTTCTCAAGAATTGGAATCAATCCCGGAATGTAAGTCGAGTGTGTGATCACCAGCCGCCCTTGTTCGTTTTTCATGCCTTCTCCAAGGGAGCCATCGTTAAGCCCTCGAAACTCAATTGCTGATGGTAGAGTTCGGCTTGTTCGAGCGGACCTGTCCAAACGATCGCTTGTCCTTCAAAGTGAACTTGATTGGTGAGCTTCCAAGCGCGATCGCTGGTCATTTGGGGGATATACTTCAGCAAACATTTCGCGACGTGCTCGAACGTATTGAAATCGTCATCGAGCACGATCACTTTGTAGTTCGGGTAAGTTTGGCGAGTCGTTTGACTGGTTTTCTCAGGAGTCGTGACGCTTCCCGCCATCATTGAAGTGGAATTGACAAAAACGCTAGTCATAACGGAACACAAGGGGCTGGGATTCACAAAATTTCCTATCAAATTCTAATTCAGTCTTCGCCAAGTCGCTCGATTTTCAGCTCGTAATTTTGTACTACACTCGAATTACGGAGTTTTCTGCTTAAATTGGGACTGTTACGGCGTTGAGTTGAACGATGCGAAGAAAAAACCGCCAGAAACCGGGGGTCGGTAGCGTGTTTAAGAATATTAGTTTGATGTTGACCGGAAGCGGATTGCTCTTAGGGGCAGTTCTGGTTGTGGGATTTTTGCGATCGGGCGATCGATTCTTTGATCAGTTAAGTGGCTTGATTGATGCCAAACCGTCAGAACCTAAGGTCGAAACGCGATCGGTTGTGATTCAGCAAGTTCGACAAGCCAGCGAACTCACGACAGCGGTGTTTACAATGGAAGCAGTTGTACCGACTCAACAAGATGCCGCGATCGCAGGTGTGGTGATTGGAACTACGAAACTTTTATATATCGCACGCGGAGAAGTTCGGGCAGGCGTAGATTTGAGCGCGTTAACGCCAGAAAGTGTACAAGTGACAGGCGAAACCGTTCGATTACGATTACCTGCACCGAAGATTCTCGACAAAAAGATCGATGTGAGTCGATCGAGTGTGTACGACTACAATCGAGGTCCGTTGGGATTGGGTCCTGATGTCGCCCCAAATTTGCAGAAATTAGCGCAGGAAGAAGCACTCAAGAAAATTCAGCTTGCGGCGTGTTCAGATGGCATTTTAGAGAAAGCCAACGATCGAGCAAAATTAGCGGTGTCTTCCTTAATTCGCATTTCTGGCATTAAAGAGGTGATCGTAGAATCGCAGCCTGTCACTGTACAACAATGTTCCGCTTCTTAAGTTGAATTAAAAGGCAGAATCTCTAACTTTTTCTAACAAAATTACTTCAATAAACTCGGTTTTTGAGTCGCGATCGACACTTGAATCGAAGCAGCGATTAAATGGGGGATCACACTGTAGATAGGTGATCCCCCGTTTTGTGAACTTTAAAATAAAGATGAACTTTGAGGACGATAAGCATTTTTGCTGTCCATAATAGAGATCAATTCGACACCACAATTTGTGAATCAATCGTTAATTTGGTAGCGATCAATACAAATTACCAAACGAATTGGATCTGTTCAAAGCTCGAAATTTTATTTGGATTTAGCGATCGTATTGAGGAAATATAAGATGCAAGTGATTCAAGCCGTTCGGTGTCCAAACTGTGGCAATCATGCCGAACGATTTCATATTCAGCCCGATCAATTAACCCGGACACAGTGCGGGGATTGTGATTATTTGATGATCACTTGCTCGAAAACAGGCAGAGTGATTGAGGCGTATGCTCCTGGTATTTACGCCCGTCGATAATTCGGAGGTTTTTGTGAATAGAATTCCTGGTTTCGCTGTGATTTCTATTCACAAGAATCAGGTCAGATGACGAACAAGGTTTTTGCTCGTATGATTTGGCGGAAAAGAAATGGGCGATCGATAAGTTTGCTGCATGATGCCGATCGGTCTTCGGCTCGGTCTTCCCAGTCCAAATCCTTGTCCCAAATTAACGCCGATCGCACGACAGAATTCGATATCTTCCACGGCTTCTAAGCCTTCTGCTAAGACCGTGATTTCAAGTTCTTGGGCAACGCGAACTAAGCTTTTAACCATGACTTGCTTCATGTCATAGCGACTACAGCCATCGATTAGTCGTCGATCGAGCTTAATTACATCTGGTCGCAGTTCTGTACAGTAATGATCGATCGCCACATTACTGCCCAGATCATCGAGCGCTAATCCAAATCCCCCCGCCCGAATTTGCTCGATCACTTTTAGTAAGTTCGGATGATTATTTAGAGCTTCGATTTCTGTAAGTTCAAATACGATTTGATTCGGATGCAGACCGAGATCGAGAACTTGCTGGAAATTGTGCTCCAACGATTCTGGATGATGTGCGATCGCATTCGGCAATACATTGATAAAAAAGATTGGTCGATCCAACTGATTCCACTGAGCGAGAGCACTGAAACACTTCGATCGAGCTAAGGTATCAAATTCGCGCGTTAGATTCATTGTTAACGCTGCATCAATCAACTGCTGCCCGTTGAATAGCTGTCCTTCGTCGTTTTGGGCACGTGCCAAACATTCATGCGCCACAACTTGACCGGAATTTAGATCAAAGATTGGCTGATAGTTAAAAAAGAGTTGCTGCTGTGCCAACACTTGAAAAAACCAGGCGTGTTTCACCAGCATCGTCATCTGACTGAGTGGCTGGGCACTGAGAAATTCACTCAACAATGGAGCGGCATCGAGCGACGATCGCGTCACGACATAGCGCGATAATGCCTGCGCTTGATCTGAAATTCGCTCCGAGAGAGAGATAAACAGATTTGACAGTTCAAATTCGTTCACGGTTCGGTAGAGCAATTGTGGAACGATCGCGATTTTTCGGAAACCGAATTGATACAACACCAAATAAGTTTCTCGATCGCTCGGCTGCACAATCAGTTTTAGCGAGTGATTGAATTGAGGAGTAATTTGCACAAAAGAAACCCTTCGCGTTTGGACTGATGCGATGGTGATGCCCTGATCGTAAAGAGACGATCGCGCTAATTTAATCCGCTGACCATCTAAAATAAATTCCGCACTTCTACGGTATCAAATACGGCTTGAAACTTGCCATTTCAATCAATCGCTTTATGTAATTTCCATAATTTCAATGAAAAATCCGCAAGAAATCCATTGCATGAGATCATTTCTCATAGCGTTCTTTTTTGCCCTGACCTATGACTTCTCTGGCTGTAGACACCGCGCAATGGTCTGAATTGCTCCAGCAGCTTCTCGATCGCGAATCTTTATCGATGCCACAAGCTTCTACTTTGATGCAAGGTTGGCTCGATGATGAGATTCCTCCGGTGATTTCTGGCGGGATTCTGATGGCGTTGCAGATGAAAGGGATTTCAGCCTCGGAACTTGCAGGAATGGCGAAAGTGTTGCAGTCTCAAGCGCAATCGATCGATCGTCCGGAGTTTCCTGTAATTGATACTTGTGGAACCGGAGGCGACGGCTCTTCGACGTTCAATATTTCAACTGCGGTGGCGTTTGTGGCTTCAGCGGCAGGATCGCGGGTAGCGAAACATGGAAATCGATCGGCTTCGAGTTTGGTCGGTTCAGCCGATGTCCTTGAAGCATTAGGAGTCAATCTAGGTGCACCACCGGAACAGATTCGAGCCGCAGTGCAAGAAGTGGGCGTGACCTTTCTATTTGCTCCAGGTTGGCATCCTGCGCTGAAAGTTGTGGCTCCGATGCGGAGGACTTTGAAAGTGCGGACAGTATTTAATTTACTGGGTCCGTTGGTTAATCCGTTGCAGCCGACTGGACAAGTGATCGGCGTGTACAATTCTGCATTGTTAGAACCAATGGCGGAAGCGTTGAAGCTATTGGGGAAAGAAAACGCGATCGTGCTTCACGGGCGAGAAAGACTCGACGAAGCCGGACTCGGAGATTTAACCGATATTGCAGTGCTAGACAATCAAACGGTTGGATTAACGACGATCGATCCGCAAGCATTGGGATTAGGGAAAGCTCCGATCGATGCCTTGCGGGGTGGTGATATCTCGGTGAATACGGAAATTCTGCAATCAGTCTTACAAGGAAAGGGAACTCAAGCACAACAAGATGCCGTGATATTAAATGCAGCTTTGGCATTACGAGTTGGGCAAGCGGTGGACTCTTATGAACAAGGCATCGATCGAGCTAGAGAGGTTCTGCGATCGGGTGCGGCTTGGGAGAAATTAACACAACTGGTGGAATTCTTGCGCTGATCGTTACGGGCAGGTTACTCGATCGAGCTTGGGAAATTTATCAGCCAAGCTTGTAGTGCACTGCCAGCAACGATCGGGTTTGTTATCTCAACAGAATTCGACTACTGGGTCCAATCTGCGTTGGTCTTGCTTGCGACCCTTCTAGAACAACACGGCTCACTTGTTGAAGTTGATTGGTGCTGAGAATACCACTCGGATCTGAATCAATACCGATCGGTGCAGGCGTGATTGGATTGGAAATTGGAGGCGCGATCGGAGTTGAAATTGGAGGCGCAATCGGAGTCGGTGTCACTCCGGGGGCTGTGGGAGGTGTTTGAATCGGCGCTAAGTTTGCCGGAATCGTGATCGTTAACCGAACGGGCATCGCATCGATTCGGAAGGAATTCACTGTCGGACGGGGCGCAATTTGGGGTGTGGCTCTGAAATTGTAGTGCGATCGAAAATCGAAGACGGTCGGACTCGTGCCCCCACTACGATCGCTGTATCGCGGTCCTTGTCCATTGATGTCGAACGTGCCTTGATACTGAAGTCCCGTGGTTGGGTCGGTGGCGGTTCCGGTGTATCTGCCGCGTACGACTAATTCGTCTTGAATTGTGCCGTGGAATCGAGTGGGCGCATTGTGATTGCGGCGAATCGGTTCAAGTTGACCGTTTGAGAGTACCGGAGAGGTGAGCGTTCCATCAGTGGAGACGATCGGAATTCCGCGAAAATCGACCCAGTAGCGTCCCTGTCCATCGGTTTGAACGAGGTTAGGATCAAAGTCTTGGGCGGAATAGACAAGCTGTCCGTTTCTGAAATAGCGTCCTTGGGAATCGGTATCGACTCGCGTTGTGCCCTGGTTGAAATTCGGGTTTTGGCTTGGAGGTACGACTGTCCCGGTGACGACACCTGTACTGCGGATGACGACTTGAGCAGAGGCAGATTGGACAAGGCTAAGAGACAGTGCAATGGCAAAAATGGGTTTCAACATGGTGATTTAGAATCGGAAAGTCGCTCGAACTGCACCGATAATGATCGGATCGTTTGCGGTGTTGTGGTTGGAATTGAAAATCACGAGAACGCCAGGGGTGATGTCAAGAAATGCGTTTAATCTGGCTCGGTAGAATGCCTCTAAATGCAGTGCGGTGTCAGGTTGTCCGCCGCTGCTCCCTGTATCACTGAACCGAGGAAAATTATATCCATCCGGTAATGTGCTGGCTGTGATCTTAGGGGGCTGTCCGAAGAGAATTCCACCGAGATTTCCTGGGACAAAGAGATCGGGAAACGCGGAAAAGACCATCCAATTTGTGGTTTGGACTGAACCGGAAAGAGCGATCGCTTTCGAGCTTGTCCATCCACCCCATCCGCCGATCGTGAATTTCGGATTGATTCGCCAAGCGATCGTTCCCCCGATTGCATGAGTGGTAAAGGCGCTATTCGTTGGGGCAAAGGGCGACAAGAGTTGTGAGTCACCGATTCCAGTTCCAAGGAAGCCATCGGGAGAGCGGGAGAACAGATAGTGAATTCCGATGTCGATCGTATTCGTGGGTGCGATCGTTAATTGTGCTCCTGCGACATATCGACCGCCGATCAATCCACCTGAATTAGAATTGCCTGCAAATGCGGGAAGTTCTGCACTGTAGACTCCCTGTAAACTCAGGCGCGGATTAATTTGCCAATCGAAGCCGACTCCTCCGATGCCGTTCCCGATCGCTAAGATTGGATTGCGCTGTCCGAGTAGCGAAAGGCTTCCTTCTCCTGAACCTTCCAAGGGATTAATGCCCCGAAAGACGTTCGAGGGATTCACACCCGAAGCGCCGATCAAAACTCCGAAATTATCGGCAACTGGGAATCGATACGATAAGTCACTGATGAGAATTTGATTTTCTTGCTCGGATTCGTAGGAGAGCCGCCCCATATTTGTGAACAGATTTGGAGCATTCGATCGTAAGTTCCCCGTCTGTAACGTCGTTAGAAGCAAATCACGCCCACTAAACGAAGTTGCCAACGAAACCTGAACGTTGTTGGTTAAGGTCGGTTTGATTTCTGCTTGTCGCTCTGGTACGCCATCTCTGGGGAATAGATCGACATCGGCTTTATTGCTTAACTGTGTGGATACGATCGCTTGTCCGAATAGTCGCGTCGTCGTTGAGAACTGATTCTCTTCTAGTGTTGCAGTTCGGGCTTCTAAGCGATCGACTCGACCTTTGATTTCTGCAAGTTCTGTCGAGAATTCAGATTGGAGTTTTTGCAGTGCGTCTAAATCTTGTCGGGTGACAGCATCTGATCGTTGAGCATTGATCAATTCTTGAACGCGATCGAGACAAGCATTCAATCCCGCCGCAAATTCGTACCGCGTTAATGCCCGATTTCCACGAAATGTCCGATCTGGATAGCCTGCAATACAGCCATACCGTTCGACTAAGCTTTGGAGTGCTTGAAATGCCCAATCCGTCGGTTGAACATCTGACAACTGCGAAACAGAGGTTACTTGCTCCATCCCGTCCGATTCTGCGGGCGTATCTTGGAGCGAACTAAATTCTGGAGTCGTTGTGGGATCTCGATCGATCTGAGGTTGATCGAGATCCGGTTGAACTTCTTTAGTATCGGATTTTACAGTACTAAATTCGGGCGATCGCTCAGTTTCGGGAGCGGTTACGGTCGCGCTAACGGGTAAAGGGACGGACTGAACAGAGTTCTGAAGCGCCTTTTTCGGGGCAATTAGCGGGGGCTGTTGAGGGGGAAGCGCGATTGCTCCAAGCTCGGTCATCGTCAATGTGCTCTGAGTGTTGCACTCCCCTTATACCCACAGAGCCGTATAAAATCGCACTTTTATTTTCAGTACAAAAAGAAGGCTGCGATCAGGTTTTGCGATCGCAGCCTTTCTTCTTAAAACTGAAACGTTGCCCAATCTGGATTTCGCACGTATTCCGCCATGTTGTTGAACTTGCGAAACTCGGCTTGATGAATCCAGAATTCATTATCTGGATAGTTCTCTAACCATTCCTGATGCAATTCATCAAATGTTTGGCTTAACCGTTCACGATCGAGATCCGGCGACATTTTGCCAAAATATCCCAGCGTAATATGCGGCGTGAAATAATACTGCTGCTCGATCCCAATCTCGATTAGATCCGGATTCTGGTAAATCGATCGACGTAATTTCAAAATCCGTTCGTATCCGGTTACATCCGTCGTCGCGAGACAAACCGCGATCGCTCTCGCCATCACCATCAATCCGACCACTTGGAATCCGATTGATTGTTCGGTGCTCATCGGCTGGCATTGGCGGAAACTACTCGCTACACGATCGCGCAATCGATCATCAAACCCTGGAGATTCTGCCGCATGGAGATATGCCCCATCCCAGATCAAATCCGCAACCGTGACATGAAAACTCTCAGGCGGAATCGGGGCAAACATCTCATCGCCTAACGTTTCCGCAATCCGTTTCTGGTAGCGGTGTAGAGACTCGTAGATGCCCAAATTTTTGCCGTCCTCCCGTCCGGGCGGCGTAATCACCGTATAGCCTGGAAAGGGAGTCGGAAGCCATGCGCCGTTTGAGCGCTGGAACTTCGGGGACTCTTGGATGTGCTGCACCTGAGACTTGTAAGTGTCTGGAAGCGTCAGCCGCATCACCCGATTGAGGAAAGTTTGATAATTCTCGTCCAATGTGCGATCGCCTCGCGCCGTAAATCGATAAATTAGAAATCCATTCTTAAATCTAACGGTAAAGTGTCATCCTACTCCGAGAGATTTAACGATGAATGATTACTCTAGGGCAGGGAAACGCGGAGTTCGGTATGGGGATTTACTTTTATTGGGGCGAAGATGATTTTGCCCTGTCTCAAGCGGTGAAAGTCTTGAAGCAGAAGACGCTTGACCCAATGTGGGAGAGTTTTAATTTTGATAAATTTTCTTCAGATCAAAGTGATGCGATCGTTCAAGCCCTTAATCAAGCGATGACTCCCCCGTTCGGATCAGGGAATCGCTTAGTTTGGCTATCAGAGACGACTCTAGCGCAACGTTGCCCGGAAGAAGTGTTAACGGAACTCGATCGTACGCTTTCCGCTCTACCCGAAACGACGACGCTTTTACTCACGAGTTCATCAAAGCCCGATGGACGCTTGAAATCGACGAAACTCCTACAAACTCACGCGACGATTCAGGAATTTTCGCTGATTCCGCCCTGGAAAACGGAACTGATCGCCAAACAAGTGCAGCGAGTCGCGCAGGAATTAGATTTGAAATTGACTCAACGGGCGATCGAGTACGTCACCGAAGCCGTTGGCAATGATACGCGCCAACTTTATAGCGAACTCGAAAAGCTGAAAGTGTTTGCAGGCGGAACGAAAAAGCCATTGGATGAAAATGCGATCGCGCCCTTAGTAACCGCCAGTACCCAAAGTTCATTACAACTACTCGCCGCAATTCGTCAAGGAAAAACCGCTGAAGCGCTCGAACTCGTTGCGGATCTCTTGCGGCAAAACGAGCCTGCGCTGCGGATTGTGAGTACGTTAGTCGGGCAGTTTCGATTGCGATTGTGGATTAAGTTAATGCAGGAAGCAGGGGAACGGGACGATCGAGAAATTGCCAAAGCTGCCGAATTGAATAATCCGAAACAGCTTTATTTCCTTAAACAAGAGCTTGCTTCAACTTCATCGGGACAGTTGCGACGAGTGTTGCCTTTGTTGCTTGAGTTGGAATATGGCTTGAAGCGGGGGAGTGATGAAACGATCGCGCTTCAAACTAAGGTGATCGAACTGTGTCAAATCTTCCAACGGCGTTAAATTTCAGAACGGGTATTAGGTGTGCCCAGAATTTTGTGTCAATGATGGCAATGCGCTGCGATACAGTCCACCCGGAAGCTTCAGTTCCGGGCGGGTGAGCGGGTAAACGAACTTATCTATCCCAGATGTTATGTCTCCGCCGCCATTTCCGGTGTTGGCACTGTTTTCCCTTCTGCATGAGGCACATAGAAGCTGGCAACCAGCGCCACACTCAGCCACCAGAGAACGCTAACTTCTGGACGATACCAAACCGTATCCACAATTCCATGCCCCATCATTCCAGCCATCGTCGTAATCGCCCCAATTAGCCAGAATCCATCCGGGTCGCCCATTGCTCTTAATCGCCGTAATTGCACAAATCCTTGATTAAATGCGACCAGCAATAACCACAGAAATGCCGTCAGTCCGACTAAGCCAGCTTCGACGGTGATTTCTAACAAAATCGAATAAGCACTCAACGCACTAAATCGAGCAGCGGAATAAAGCGGATACATCCGTTTGAACACGAGATCACCGGGACCAAATCCGAAAATGGGTCGATCGCGAATCATATCCAATACCGATCGCCAAACATTCAACCGAAACGCATTACTACTATCGCCACTTCCCGCAAAAATACTTCCAACTCGGTAGCGGAACGGTGTCACAAAGAGAAATCCCAGCACAAAAACGCCCGCCAATCCTCCAAACATCAGCGGCAATGCCCAAACTCGTAAAAATCTCGGTAGATAAGCACTCCACCAATATCGCAGCAGCACAATCAGGACGAGAACAGCAATCACTAATCCAATCCAAGCACCTCGGCTCTGAGTCAATAGCAAGCAGGCAGTATTCATGCCGAACATCACGATCGCTAAAATTTTCGGCATCCATCGCTTCCAAACAAAGATCGCACTAAACGATAGCCACACCGCAGGCATGAGATACCCAGCTAATAGATTCGGATTGCCCAAATAGCTATACACCCGCGTCGATTGTGCGGTCGGAGATTCTGGATCAACCCAGGTCGCTAACGCATCTGCGCCAAAAATCGCTTGCTGAATTCCGTACGTGCTGACGGCTAAGGCGGTCAGAAGAAACGCCAAGATCGAGAACGATCGTAATTTTGGCGATCGTAAAACTCGTGCCATCAGAATGAAAAACATCAGATACAGCGAGAGCTTTCCGAGTCCGATAAAAGCCAGTCGTTTAAGCGGGGACAATCCAGCCGCGATCGAGGCAATTCCCCAGAACACCATCACGAGCAAGTGAATCGGGGTAAATCCAGCACGCGGATCAGTATCGGAAACGGTCAACAGTAGCCACATAAGAATGCAAGTGGCAAGCAGCCAGCCGATCAAGTCTGTCGGAACGAAGGGCGAAAGCGCGAAGACGAGACTGATCAGGAGAGCCGCGATCGCATCTCCATGTCGCATGATCCAGCTTTGTTGTCGCCAGTGAGAGAGCGATCCTACGACCCATTGATAGACATAACTCACCGATCGCCATTCTCGTAATGGGAGCGTCGTCAATGTCACCTGTTGCCAAACCGAATTCATACGCGGATTTTCCTATGCTCTAAAGCAAAAAAGCCCTAGCGAATGGGCTAGGGCTATTATCCGCGATATTGACGATTTGACAAGGTTATTGGGTTAGTCGAGGTAGCGTGATGATATAGCGATATCCGGGTTCGGATGCGCCTTGGATTAAGATCTGTCCACCGTGCATTTCTGCGAGTTGGCGACTTAGGAGCAAGCCGAGATTCTTCCGAACGGCATCCGCATCGGGAATATCTGGAGAATCATCGAGATCGGCGAATTTGGTGGCACTGAGCGCGGCGGCAATGGGCATCAATCCGGCTCCGGCACGATGACCATTACTGGAAGATTCGTAAGTGGCAGCGACAGTGCTCGTCTGCGGAACCATCATTTCCCCGTATCCATTCAATCCATCTCCTAAGCAGGGATGCGATGCCCAAACGGTGAGGCGCAATCCACTACTTTTCTGGGAAACGTGCAGTCGAACAATGCTGCCTGCATTCGAGGATTGAATCACGCTGAACATCAGGTGATAGAGCAATTGGCGAATTTTCTCTTTGTCGAGGAGCCAGATTCGATTACCCGGTTCGACTGAGAGACGGATCTGCTGTTCGCGACGATTGGCGGCTTGTTCTAAGGTACTAATCGCTTGTTGGCAGAGCATCTCGATATCGATCGATGTTAAATTCAACGCCCGACTACTTTCATCAAGCTGCGACAGTTCCAGAATCTCCTTCACCAGCGATAACAAGTACTGTCCGCTGTGGTGAATGATGTCGAGATATTCTTTCTGTTTGCTCGTCAGCGGTCCGTAAATCTCACGATTCAGAACGCTTGCCATTCCCATCACGGAAGTTAACGGGGTGCGTAACTCCTGAGTCAGTTGGGCAAGGAGTTCAAACTTCACCGGATTCGCGGGAGCCGTTTGAACCGGAGGTTGAATCGTCGGAATTGGAGTGCCTGCTGCTTGAGATTTGAGTAATTGCAGGCGTTCATACTCGCTCATGCTTAAACGTGCGGTCAGCATGAGAAATTCTGCATCGCGCTCTGTGAAATTACGGGGGCGGGAATCCATTACACACAGCGACCCGATGCAGTCACCACTGACCGTCAGCAAGGGCGCACCGAGATACGCACGGATGCCATACTGTTGACACAAGAGAGAATTGGCGAATGCGGGATGATCGAGCGTGTCATCGATCGCTAAAACCTGCTGACTATCGACCACATAAGTGCAGTAAGACTCTTCGCGCGGCAATTGGCGAGAGAGTGCCAGATCATTCATGATTCCTAAGCGGGACAGACCGAGCGCAGATTTAAACCACTCACGAGACTGATCCATCAAACCGAGCAAACTAATCGGCGCACCGATCGAGTGAGCGGCGGTTTGGGTCGCTTCTTCAAAGATCGGTACAATTTCGGAATCGAGTAAACCGAGTTCCGTCAGTACCAACGATCGCTGCTGCTCACGGGCGGCAGTCGTTAACCCATCTAATCGACAAAAGAGCCTGTTTTCGGGGATTCCCATTCCAACCCCTATCCTCGATCTAAAGAACTTAGAGAACGATTGATCAGAGTGTGACCGAATTCACACCCGTCAAACCGTCTGCAACTATACAAAGATTGCCCTGAGTTGAAAGTGGATCAACGTCCGCGCACACGGGAGATTACGGAAGTTTAAGCGATCGTATCGATACGTCTTGATGAGACTCCGGACAATTACTTATCCCAAGCCGGATGATTGAGTAAAGCCGCAATCACACGGACTCCACGTAACTGATTCGATAACGGTAGATGTCCTTTCGGAGCGGCAAGGCTCCAAGTAAATCCATCCGGGTAGCGTGTCCAGCTATATCCGGATTTCCACCCGATCTTTTCCCAAAGCTTTTCCCATTTTTTGCCGACACTGAGCCAAATTTGTCGCTGGACTGAGAAGCCGTACTGATAGTCAGAATGTGCTAACCAAAGCGCATCGATCGTGTGCAGATCCGTGGTCGGAAAATGCTCGACTTCGGTGAAATAGAGCCACTTACGTAACACAGCCGATTCACCAGCGAGTTCGCAGAGTTTTTGGATCGTCAATCGATCGGCTTCTAAAAATTTCTGTTGTGCGAGAAGTTGCTGAAGTTCGGTGTAATCGATATTTTTCTCAGATTTTAGCGGGACGGTTCCGGTCGGGAAATGTTGCTGAAGAAACTCTAGAACTCTCGGAACTTGAGAATGATATAAAGACTGATAGATTTTTGCTGTGACTCGATTGGGTTCGTGCTGCTCTAACAGAAATTCCATCAGCGCGGGTAAGCCATCTTCACCGAGCGCGGTTAATTCGTCGATCGATTGGAGTTTCACCTTTTCGGAATCAGATCGAAGCTTCAGTTGAAGAGCCGCGATGCTATTGGGAAGATCGAGGGCTGAAGAAGTCTCTAAATTAGTCATGTAAACCGTCAGGGTGTTAAGGGGTTCAAGCGTTGCCCTTCAAAATCCGATCGACGATCGCAGTGGTAGAAGACGGCACTTCGATCTCGATGAGTCGAACCTGTCCGCCGTAAGACTGCACGATCGAGGCTTCGGGCAGGGTTTGTAAATTGTAGTCGCCACCTTTAGCATAGATCTCAGGGTGGAGCGCTTCAACCAGTTCGCAAGCAGTTTTTTCAGAAAATATCACTACCCCATCGACAGATCTCAAGGCTGCTAGCACTTCCGCGCGTTCTGCCTCAGGGACGATCGGGCGTGACGGAGTGCGATCGGGCTTAATCATTCGTATTGATTCGTCACTGTTTAAGCCCACCACTAAAGCACGTCCCAGTTTCTTTGCTGAATTGAGATAGCGCACATGACCGCAATGTAAGAGATCAAAACACCCATTTGTGAGTACGAGCGGTCGCCAACGATCGGGATTGAGCGCGATCGCGTTTTGTAGCTCAGTTAGTGAATACACACTCATGCGTTTTCTTCGGTCGCCACAGATTCGGTCGGCAGTCGGTAGCCTTTCTCAAACGCATATCGAACTAACTGCGATCGATTTTCTAATTGCAGCTTGCTCAGAATGTTGCTCAGATGCGTCTGAACGGTTCTAGGACTGACAAATAAATGATCCCCGATCTGTTTGTTCGTGTGTCCTTGAATCACTTCCCAGAATACTTTCTCTTCGGCGGGTGTGAGCGGCAAGGGAGTAACCGCAGGGGTCGATTGTGGCTCTGGAGTGCTTGCCCCGGATTGCTGCATCAGGCGGATAATTTCCGAGTGCATTCGGCGCGATCGCTCTAATTGCGATTCGATTTTCGCCAATAGCTCTCTCGGTTCAAACGGCTTGATCAAATAGTCATCAGCCCCGATCGAATGACCTTGAACGCGATCTTCAACTTCGCCGCGACTGGAGAGGAAAATAAAAGGAACAAGTTGCCCGGTTCTAAGCGATCGTAAACGGCGGCAGAACTCTAAACCGTCCATTTCCGGCATGATTACATCAGACACGACTAGATCAGGCGGATCTTGTTCAAAGAGATTCAATCCCTCAATGCCCGATGCCGCATCTTGCACCGCGTAACCACGTTTTTCCAAATACCGAATCAAAGCCGTTCTCAGCGCAGTATCATCATCCACAATCAAAATCTTCTTCATGCACGTCTCCAGAGCCTAAGACGATTAACTCATTCCATTCTGCGGTCGAAGCCGAAAACCTGACTCATCCAACCCGTTCACCCAATTAGGTCAACTTGTTACCGAAAAAATCCCCTTATCATGGTATCCCAGTGATTGATTGTTCTGGAATCCCAGACTTATCTTTATGTTCGATTCACCTGCGCGAAACGAAACAACGCACCACAAAATTTGATACCCTATCTAGCGCATCGCCCAACCTATCCTACTTGAGAACGATTCAACTATGTACGAAAAAATTACACCACCGACCACAGGTTCCGCAATCAAATTTGAGAACGGTTCCCCGATCGTTCCTGATGATCCCATTATTCCGTTTATCCGGGGGGATGGGACGGGGATTGACTTGTGGCCCGCTTCTCAAAAGGTGTTTGATGCAGCAGTGGAGAAGGCATACGGCGGAAAGCGGAAAATCACCTGGTTCAAAATCTATGTGGGAGATGAAGCCTGTGAGCAATATGGAACGTATCAATATTTACCAGAAGACTCGTTAGCAGCAATTCGCGAATTTGGTGTGGCGATTAAAGGACCGTTGACGACTCCGATCGGGGGTGGAATTCGATCGCTGAATGTTGCTTTGCGTCAAATCTTTGATCTCTATGCCTGTGTTCGTCCTTGTAAGTACTATGCTGGAACGCCTTCGCCGCATCGCTATCCAGAGAAATTGGATGTGATTATCTATCGAGAGAACACTGAAGATATCTATCTTGGCATCGAGTGGAAACAGGGAAGTGAAATGGGCGATCGCTTAATCAAACTGCTCAACGAAGATTTGATTCCCAGCACTCCAGAACACGGTAAAAAGCAAATTCCGCTCGATTCTGGGATTGGCATCAAACCGATTAGTAAGAAAGGTTCTCAGCGCCTGGTTCGTCGAGCGATGCAGCACGCACTTCGATTGCCCAAAAACAAGCAAACAGTGACACTCGTTCACAAGGGCAACATCATGAAGTACACCGAAGGCGCGTTCCGGGATTGGGGCTATGAATTGGCGACTACTGAGTTTCGATCGGACTGTGTGACCGAGCGCGAATCCTGGATTCTGAGCAACAAGGAAAAGAATCCGAATTTGTCGATCGAAGAAAACGCTCGCCAAATTGATCCCGGCTATGATGCGATGACTCCCGACAAGCAGGATTCGATTTGCAAAGAAGTGCAATCTGTTCTCGATGCCATCTGGGAAACGCATGGTAACGGGCAATGGAAAGAGAAAGTCATGGTTAACGATCGCATCGCGGATAGTATCTTTCAACAGATTCAAACGCGCCCCGATGAGTATTCGATTCTGGCAACAATGAATTTGAACGGGGACTATATTTCCGATGCTGCTGCTGCGATCGCAGGTGGATTGGGAATGGCTCCAGGTGCGAACATTGGTGATTCTTCTGCGATCTTTGAGGCAACTCATGGCACTGCACCGAAACACGCAGGACTCGATCGAGTGAATCCTGGATCGTTAATTCTTTCCGGTGTGATGATGCTCGAATACATGGGCTGGCAAGAAGCAGCGGACTTGATCAAAGGGGGACTCGGAAAAGCGATCGAACAACGCGAAGTCACCTACGATTTGGCGCGATTGATGGAACCTCCGGTCGAGCAACCGCTGAAATGTTCTGAGTTTGCAGATGCGATCATTCGGAACTTTTAAATCAATTCACGGTTTGTCGAGTGAGATGAGCCGTGAATCTAACATTCGATAGAGCAAAACGCCTTTCTCAAGGACTAAGCGAGACTTTTCGGATTGCGGCATCGTGTTAGCTGACCACGAAAAGGAACTGGCAACCATGACGATCGCAACCGACAAGGATCAATCGCTCGAAAAGCTGCGTGATCTGATGAAAGACATTGAATTTTGCATGATGACGACGATCGATGAAGATGGCACGCTCCGCAGTCGTCCGATGGCAACCAACAGTGAAATTGAAGAGAACGGCGATGTATGGTTCTTCACTTATGCAAGTTCGCACAAAGTGACTGAGGTGAACCAACATCATGAAGTGAATCTCAGCTTCTCGGCTCCAGATAAACAGCGGTATGTGTCACTGTCGGGAACGGCGGAACTGGTGCGCGATCGAGCCAAGATGGAACAGCTTTGGAAGCCTGCTCTGAAGGCTTGGTTTCCTCAAGAATTGGAGGAGCCTGATATTGCACTGTTGAAAGTGACAGCAACGAAAGGTGAGTACTGGGATGCTCCAGCAGGTTGGGTGGCGAAGGCAGTTGGATTTGTCAAAGCGGCGACAACGGGCGATCGAGAAGATTTAACCGAGAATCAGAAAATTGAATTGTCCTAACGGATACGATTGATGAATGGTCGATCGTGTGCGAAATCCGGTAACAAATGGTCGATCGTGCACGAAATCCGGGTAGAGACGATTCGCCGAATCGTCTCTACGTCGTCGGGTAAACGCAAAATTGATCGCATGGATTGTTCAAATGGAATTATTCTCGATCGCCCATTTGTACCTTGAACATTCCGACCGACGATTGCAATTCTTCCGCCACATCCACCGTTTGCCGCAGTGCTTTCGACATTCGCACCGATGAATCAGAAGTTAGAGACGAAACTTGTGCAACTTCTTTGATCAGTTCTGTGACCGATTGTGACGTGTTCGCCTGAGAAATCATTGCCTCAGAAATTGAATTCACTAAGCTATCCATTTGCTCAGACACTTGAACCACATGGATCAAACTTTGTTTCGCATTCCGGGCGAGGTGTGCTCCTTCAACGACTTGGGTTGCTCCTCGATTCATCGCTTCAACTACTTCGGTAATCTGCTGCTGTGTAGCCTCGATCAAGGCGGCAATTTCGCGGGTTGCAGTTGCCGATCGAGAAGCTAATTCCCCAATCTCATTCGCCACGATCCCAAATCCGCGCCCATGTTCACCCGCACGAGTTGCTTCAATACTGGCATTGATCGCAAGTAAATCGGTCTGTGTTGCTAAATCATTGATCAAAGACACCACACGTCCGATTTGCTGAGAAGATTCGCCTAACTGTTTCACTTTACGAGTCGCATCTTCTACAGTCGCTCTGAGGCTATAGATGCTTGTTACGGTCGAATCCATCACGCTCTCACCCGATTTAGCGGCGTTGGTAGCGTTTTGTGCCACGATCGCGGCTTGCTGAGCACGTTCTGCCACCGCTTGCATCGATAGTGTCATTTGCTCAACCGAATTCAAAGTGCGTGTCGTTTCTTGTGCTTGTTGACGAGCTTGTTCTGCTAAGTGCTGTACCTCATCTTTGTTCTGGCTGAGTAAATCACCGACTTGGATAGAAGTGTGTTTAACTTTGAGCACTAGATCTCGTAAGCTTTCGACGACTGCATTGAAAAAGTCTGCAACAGTTCCCAAATCATCTGCACCTACATTCGCACGAACAGTCAGATCGCCAGCCGAAACATTCTGGATTTCGCCCAAGAGTTGAATGATTTGCTGTTGAATCGAGCTTTTCCGAGTTTCAGCATTTTGCAGTGCTGATTGATGTTCTTGTAGCAGTTTCGATTGATCCAAAGCGTAACCAATCTGGCTGACTAGCTGTGTGAAGAAGGTGATTTCGGAGGATTGCCAGTCGCGCTCTTGTTCACAACTCTGAGCACAGATTAGCCCAATGATGCGATCGTCTTGTCTCAGGGGTACTGCAATTTCCGCTTTGGTTTGAAGGGCGGCAAGCTGTTCACGATAGCGATCGTTCATTTCTTTCTCTGCATCTTTGATCACCCAAGCTGATTGTGTGCTGTATTGCTCAAAGCGATCAAGTCCTAACGGTGCTTCGATTTCTTTCCGAATTATGCTAAAGTTCTGATTTTCTAAGGATTCAGCAATGACTTTTCCATTGACTGTACCCGGAGTGAATTGATACACCACAATGCGATCGAGCTTGAGAAAGTTCCGAGCTTCATCGATCGCAGTTTGTAGAATCTGTTTAGAATCCAGCGATCGACGCATTCTCACAATAATTTCGCTTAAGGCGCGGACTTCTCGCGTTTGTTGTTCTTGTCGAGCAACTTCATTCGCTAATGATACTTCGGAGGCATTGATACTATCTGCCATGCGATTAAATGCGATCGCTAATTGTCCAACTTCATCTTTGGCGAAAATCTCAGCGCGTACATTACGATCGCCATTCGCAAATGCTTCTGTGGTCTGCTGGAGTTCTTGAATCGGTTTAAGAACAATTCTGCGGAAAATTGTTGTCCAGATAATAATTGCCGCGATCGCAAGTGTGAATACGATCGCTTCTTGCTGCACACTTTTTAGGAGCAATTCATTAAGCGACTGTTCCGGTGTTCCACGTACGATTACTGCACTCGCATTCTCGTCAGTGACGGGAGCGGCTCCTTCTGGTGTTTCGACAATCCGATTCGGAATGGCTTTTGCTGCGATCGTATAGGTTTGTCCGTTGATATCAATTCGCTGCGTCACCGATTCGCCTTTGGCATCAATGGCAGATTTTAGAATTGCTGTATCAGGCAGTGCCGTATCGATCTGATTCTGCTGATTGTTGTCTTTGTTCAGTGCGGTTGCGAGTCCAAATTCATTCGCATTTCGACGGAAGTAAACAGCATTGTATCCGCCACCAAAGGCATTAAGGGTATTTTCAACGATCGGTAATTTGCGATTCACAATGTCTCCGAACACGAGCACCCCGATCACTTCGGAATTATCGCGATCGCGCACCGGAGTGACAACATAACGAATCAGTGCATCTTGCTTATTCAATCCATCGGGTAAAGGAGGCGATTCTTTGCTCAGTTCATCCCAACTCACGACGCTACTTGCTTTGACTTGTTGCCCATCTTTGAGGACTTGTTGAATTAGCGGAACGAGATCGGGATTGCTGACGGTTTCTTTCGATCGAGGTCTATTCGCATTCGCAATGATACGAAGATCTTTACCCACAAGCGTGGCATATTCCATCCGTCGCGCTTTCACTTCGTTTTGCAGAATCTGTTGTAGCTGGGACTGCAAATCTGGTGCGAGGTTCTCATTGCGCTGATGGTTCTTAGCAGCGGTAATGATGGCGGGGTTGTCAGATTGTCCGCGCGATCCGAAGCCCATCTGATTGATTTTGATGTTGTAGTTCGTTTCAGTGACAGCAACTTCGGATTTTGCTTGTGAAAGTAACTGAGTGCGAAGACTATTTGTAAGCACGATCGTAGAACCGATGCCGAGTCCAATAATCGGAATCAGTTCGCAGACGAGCAGGGCGACGAGTTGTTTGCGCCCGATCGATAGATTGTGGAACCAGTTCGATGATTTTGGGCGAGATTGAGCAGCGATCGCAGCGGGAGGAGTATCTAACATAGAGAGATGGCGCAGGGTAACTTTCACTCCGAGAACGTGTGGTCGATCGGGAATCAACCTTGGTGTGATTTCAGACCAAGACCATCGAACAGACGTTCTTCAGTTATTAAAGAGGATTTTGTCGCCATTCAAGTGTCTTCTTTGACAAGTTTTTTAGACTAAATTGCCAAGCGAAACGATTAAACGGCGACAGTTGATTGAACCATATTTTCCAGGGTTCGGAGTAGAACTTGTTCGTTATATGGTTTTGAAAAGTAAGCCGACGCGCCTAAGTTCTCCGCAAGCTTCCGGTGTTTTTCGCCACTCCGAGAAGTCAGCATCATTACGGGAAGCTGTGAGAGTTGCCCGTCCGATCGCAGTTTTGCTAAAAATCCATAACCATCAAGTCGTGGCATTTCGATATCGCAGATCACCGCTTGCACCGCTAAGCCTGCTTCCAGTCGCTCGATCGCGTCTTGTCCATCTTTGGCTTGTTCGACTCGATAGCCCGATCGCTCTAACGTTAAGGCTAAGAATCGCCGCACATTGATCGAATCATCTACAACTAATACGGTCGGAGTCGAGCTTCCAGAAAGTTCGGGGCGCTGAGTTAGGCTGGCTTTGAGTTGATCGCGGAAGGAATTGTCTACAGCAGGTTGAGCATCCGACGATCGCTCACAGCTTGTAATCCATCGCAGCAGTTCTGCAACATTGACCAGCGGCACAACGCGACCATCACCAAGAATCGTACAGCCACTAAAGCCAGTCGGTAAAGGTAAGTTACCTTCGACTTTCCGAATGGTGGCTTCTTGCTCACCCCAACAGCGATCGATATGCACTCCAAACCATTGCGGATTTTGATCGAGAATAATCACGCTCTGAGATGCAATAGTTGGCGGCGTTTCAAATCCGTTTGGAATGCGCGGACAGTTAAATCGCAACCATTTCTGAAGTCGAACCAGTTGCACCATGTGATCTTGCCAATTCAAGACTTCACTACCGGGAGTTTGAATGACTTGATTGGGTTGCAGCAAGAGCAATTCAGATACAACATCCGTCGGGAATGCAAGTAACATTCCTGCGCTTTCGACTAGCAATACTTTGACCGTCGAAAGTGTGAATGGAACAGACAATGTGAAGGTTGTTCCCACTCCAGCTTCGGTGTGAACGCTAATTTCGCCTCTAATCTGTTTTAGATTGCTGCGAACGACATCCATACCAACACCGCGACCAGATAAAGCAGTAACTTGACTGCTCGTACTAAATCCAGGCTCAAAGATCAGCGATAACAGTTCTTCGTCGCGGGCAGCATCGAGCAGAACCGGATCAAGTCCCATTTGTTCAGCACGATCGCGAATTTTATCGATCGGGATTCCCTCACCATCATCGCGCACGGTAATCACGGTTCGATTCCCTTCGTTCGAGGCTCGAATTTCGATGATCCCTTCGGGTGATTTACCACGCGATTCCCGAACATTTGGAGCTTCGATCCCGTGATCGAACGCATTGCGTAAGAGGTGCATCAATGGATCGCTCAAGGTTTCGAGAATATTACGATCGATCAATGTTCCCGATCCGCCCATATCAAAGCGAACTTGCTTGCCGTACTGCAATGACCATTCGCGTAATGCTCGTGGAAAGCGATTGAGAATATCCGAAATCGGGCGCATCCTCAATTGAGACAGACCACTTTGCATTTGTTTCGCAGTCTTGTTCAGGTTCCGAGCAGATTGATCCGTATCATCTAAGCTCAGATCAATATCTTCAGTAACCTCTTGAAGTTGCACGATCGTTTCCATCACCTGTTGAGAAAGCAAGTGCAAATCGCCATATCGATCGAGTTCTAAAGCATCAAATCCCGCTCGACGATTTGAACCATCGGTTAATGCTCTTTGTCCGACCAAAGTAACGCGATCGTATGCCATGCGTAGCTTGGAGTTCACTTGGTCGAGAATTTGCACCCGTTCATGCAATGTTCTCGATAGTGTTCTCAATCGCTTGAGGTAGAGATCTAGACCATTGCGATCGATGGTCAATTCCCCAAACAAATCATTCAATTGATTCAACTGCCGCACTGGAACGCGAACGGTTGCATCATCATTTTCGGCAACGGGAACAGGTTCGGGTTCTGCTTCCAACACTTTGAAATCAGTGACTTGCGATTCAGCAGGGGCAGAACGCGCGGGAGCCGGAATCGGTTGAAAATCGGTATAGCCTTCTTCGTCGATACTATCGAGCGCTTCAGTAAACCAATCTCCGACACTCGGTTCTAGGACAGACGGAGTTTCGGTGAAATCGGTTAGCTCTGGGATCGTGCCATCGATCGACATTGGAATCTGATCATACTGACCTGCGATCGCAAACATTTGAGCGGTTCGCCAAGACTTGAGCGCACTTTCAGCAAGCTCGCACGCGGAGCGCGGCGTAGCCTCCGTCTCTGTACTCTCATCCTCAGCCTGTTGTGAAACCGATTGACAAAGCTGAATAAAGTTTTTCAGTTGCAGCATTTCACCGAGTCCGCCCAACTCTTGCGCCAGAATTGAAACTTCCTCACGCAAACAAGGCTGATCCGGTGTGGCTAAAACTGCTTCCAATCGCTGTAAACAGCCTTCAACTTCAGTTTCAAACAACAGCGGCACAATGTCCTGACCATCTTCTGGGGAGAGCACCGAAGCTGCATTTTCTTCCTGTGGATCGCCTAGCTCCGAGTGCAGCGCATCAAACACCGGATACGCTTCAACCGAGAGCCAATCCGCATCGACACAAGAAGCTTGATGACGCTGCAACGATTCTCGATCGAACTCCACCACCTGCCGCAAACAACCGACCGCTGCTAACAGCAAATTCTCTAATCTCGGAGTCACAGAGACCGATTTATCAATCTTCAGCACTTTCCAGGAATCTTCGAGTCGATGGGCAAGCTCACTGAGAACTTGAAAGCCCATCATGCCTGCACCCCCTTTAATCGAGTGCGCTGCTCGTAATGCCGCGTTTGCTTTCGATGCCTCGATCGGATGATTCGACACCCCTAAAATCGTGGCATCGAGCGTATCGAGATATTCCTGCGCCTCGTCAAGGAACTGACGGCGAATTTCAAGTTCTCTATCTTGCTTCATCGTTAGCCTACCTTAAACGTGCCCACTGATTCCTGTAGCTCTTTCGCTACGCCCACCGTTTCTCTGAGCGATCGCGACACATCCAAGGAAGCCGCAGAAGTCCGACCCGCTGCTTCCACGATCTCTTGCATCAATTGCGTCACCGCATCTGAGGTTTGTACCTGTGTCACGGTTGCATCTGAAATCGATTGCACTAGATCATCAATTCGACGTGATACAGACAGAATTTGCTCTAAGCTCTGTTTCGCATTATCTACTAATCGCGTTCCTTCCACGACCTGAGACGTGCCTTGTTCCATTGCTTCGACCACTTCTGAAGTCTCACGCTGAATTGTTGCCACGATTTGTTCAATCTCACGAGTTGCGGCTGCCGATCGTGCTGCCAATTCCCCGACTTCTTCTGCAACGACCGCAAATCCTTGAGACCCTTCATCGGCTCTTGCAGCTTCAATTCCAGCATTAATCGCGAGAAGGTTCGTTTGCATCGCGATCTGGTTAATCAGCGAAACGACCTTAGAAATCTGTTGAGAGGATTCACCTAAGCGTTTCACTTTTTTAGCGGTTTCGCCGATCGTATCTCTCAGTCCCAGAATGTTCTGTACAGTCAACTCCATCGCAATTCCACCAGCTTCAGCGGTCGAAGAGGCTTCACGGGCGACATGTGCCGCTTGTTTGGCACTATTCGAGACCGTTTGAATCGATCGCACCATGTTCTGTACAGAATTCAAAGTGCGGCTCGTTTCATCGGCTTGTCTAACGGCTTCTTCAGAAAGCTGGCGAATGGCTTGTTCGTCGGTGTTGAGTGAATCATTCACCTGAACAGCAGCAGATTTCACCTGAGTTACGATTTGGCGGAGACTTTCAACGATCGAGTTGAAGAAATCCGCAACCGTTCCAATTTCCCCAGCGGTCACATCAGCACGAACCGTTAAATCACCATCTACCGCCCCTTCAACATCACTCAGCAAATCGATTAACTGCATTTGCAATTCTTCTTTTTGCTGTTGCCGTTCTTCAGAGAGTAGCTCTGCGGCTTTTCTGGCTTGCTCAGTTTGTTGTAGTAATTGTGCTTGGTCAAGGGCATATCCAATCTGAGCGGCTAACTGTCCGAAGAAATCGATTTCCTCTGATTTCCACTGGCGTGGACTCGCACATTGGTGGGCACAGATTAAGCCAATCAATTCTTTGTTTTGCAGAATCGGAGCCACGATGTTCGCTTGAACTTCTAAGCGCTCTAGAATCTCACAGTGGCAGTGAGTTAGACTCGTTTTCCGCAAGTCTTCCATCGACCAAACGCGACCATCCCGATATCGATCGACAAGTGATGCTTCCATCGGATCGTTAATGATCTTGCCAAATGCCTTTGTCCAGCCGGGAGCAACTGACTCGGTTGTAATCGTGCCGCTTTGATAGTCCGGTGCGAATCGATAAATCACCACACGATCGACTTTCATAAAGTCGCGAATCTCTTCCACGCTAGCAGTGAAAATATCATCAGGGGAAAGCGATCGACGAATTCTGACGACGATTTGATTCAACAATCGGGCGCGTTCTGCACTCTCAGTTTGCTGACCCACATAGGTTTGTAACTGACCCGCCATCGAGTTGATATTGCTGCCCAAAACGCCGATTTCGTCTTCGCCTCTAACCGCGACACGAGTGTCTAACTTACCTTCACCCAAATCTTTCACCGCACTGGTCGCCGCTAGAATCGGACGAGTCGCGCGATCGGCTAACCATTTCGCCAACAAACCCGTGAGAACCACCGCTGCCCCAGTTCCGAGCAGGAATGTCCACAATAACTGTCGCTGCGGTTCAAATGCGGTTTCAGTCGGAACCGAAAGTACCGCATCCCAGCCGAGATCCGGTAGGCGATCGCGTCCTGTCCACGGCACAAAGCTAGTGAGAACTTGCTCGGTATCATTGCCGATTTTGCTATTAATCACGCGGGAATTCAGCGATCGACGTGACTGCATTTCCGAAAACTGCGAATAGATCGAAGACGCAATCTGTCCGATCTTGGCTTCTTGCGAGGACAAAAAGATCTGGTTACTTGCATCTAAAACGCTGAATTCTGCACCCGTCCGGTTATAGTTCTGTAGCTCCGCAGCCAAACTCTTAATCGGCATCACTGCACGAAGAATTCCCGTTCGACGATTCGAGCCGCTTTCTTGCACTGGAGCCGTGATGTAGACGACGAACTCGCTATTATCGACGCGCACTGGACGACTGATCGAAACGCGATTTGACTGTAATGCGGCTCGGAAATAGTCTTGATCACCTTGAGACGGAATATTACTACGATCGTTCTGAAACACGACATTTCCATTCAGGTCAAACAGTGCCACGCTGTCGTAAACCGCATTCGCCTCGACAAATCGTTCGAGCAACCCCCGCTTTTCATCTTGAGGGACTGCATCGCGGATGTTTGGAACCGTCAGAATGGGAAGATTGGACAGAACCTGCATATCTGCGGTGCGCTCTGCCATAAAGCTCGTCACCCGCTGGCTTAAAGTCGTTGCCAGTGTTTCTTCAGCGGTGATGATTTGCTTGGTGATCGAGCGGTTCGCAAACGTATAAGCGATCGCACCAATTCCCATCACAGGCAGAGTACCGATCGCGATCGCTAAAACGGTCGCTTTAGTCTTCAGGCTTAATCGTCGGAAAGCTGCAATTCCTGGAACCTGATTCACAGACGGACGGTTTACAGTCGTAGCTTTCGAGGGCAATTCGATCACAGCAGGTTCCACGGGTTGATCCCGCTGGGCTGTGTTTAATTGATCAACCATAAGTCAAAGTTCTTGAACGGGTAATGAAGGTAGATGAGATGTAGGTGCATACGATCGCCTGATGAATAGAACACAAGGGAACAAACCTTAAGAAGAATGCTGGAGGAGTGGAGCTTGCAAAATCGCTTCACCATCCAGCATGAAAATCACATCTTGAGACTGAAGGATACAGGCACGAGAATAGGGAATCAGTCCTTTCGTTACGTGGCTTGGAACGGGTTGCAGCGAATCCGGGAGCGCCCAGGCAATTCCATCGACTCGTTTCACTGCTGCTGCCACCGAAATCGATCCCGTTCGCAAAATCACGATGTCATATTGCTGCGGACTGTAATCGAGCCTGCCGACATCGAGCAGCATTGCGAGATCAATTACCCAGAGCACGCGACTCCGACGGTGCATCAATCCCAAAAGTCCCGGTCGCATGTTTGGGATCGGGGTCAGGTAGCGCGGTTGAAGTACCATCACTTCCTGAACTTGCTTCATCGGCAATCCGACCAGCGTTCCTTGTCCGACTTCAAACTTAAGATAGCTTTCTCCCAGATTCTGAGGCGCAATCTCGCCCCGACGGGTAGTGGCTAAGGTCAATACTGAGTTATCCACGGGTTATCCTCCGACCGATCGCACAGCGCGAATCAGTTGTTCTCGTGTAAACGGCTTCGTAATGTACACATCCGCACCCTGCCGCATTCCCCAGAGTCGATCGATTTCCTGTCCTTTCGAGGTACAGATAATGATCGGGACTTTCTGAGTTTCGGGATTCTTCTTCAAGCTCCGACATAGTTCAAACCCGCTCATTCCCGGCATCACGACATCAGTGATAATCACGTCGGGTTTTATCTCGATCGCTTTATTGATTGCATCTTTGGCAGAAACGACCCCAACGACACTATAGCCACCTTCGCGCAGATAATGGCTCAAGAGTTCCATTTCCGAGGGCGTATCTTCAACGACTAAAACCGTTCCCATTAAAGTTAGGCTCATAACATTTCACAGCAGGTAGAAGGGCATTCCATCATCAGTTGAGGTATCGAAACACAGTTTTCACGAGTTCCGATTGGGTAAAAGGTTTTGTCAGATAGCCAGAAGCCCCGACAATTTTTGCTTTGGCTCGATCGATGAATCCGGTATGTCCTGTCACCATAATGATCGGGGTTTGCTTAAAATTTGGATGCCGTCGTAACAAAGAACAAAGCTCGTAGCCATCCAAATTCGGCATTCCCACATCGAGCAAAATGATATCCGGCTTGCTCCGAACCACTTGCATCAGGGCTTTCACCGGATCGTTAATCATGATTACCGACACGCTGGAATCATTCAAAAACGTGCTAATGGCTTGCAGAACGGTGGGACTGTCATCGATACAAGCGATCGTGTACTGTGCGGCTGGAGCGGTGACAGCAGGAGGTGAATTCGTCGGAATGGGAATTCTTGCGGGGACAGGCTCCGTCGGGGGCGCAATGCCAAGCGGTCTCGGTGTGGCAGCAGGAACGCTCGGAACTGGACTCGGTAAAGGAAGGGCAGCATCCGGGCTGGTCGCTTTTGGAACTCGCCGTAGTTCGGTGTGACAGCGTTCGACGATCGGGCGTAAGTCTAATTGACAGAGATCCGGATAGTCGAGAAAGTTCGATTTCGCGATCACTTCGTAGATGCCTTCGGTCACAGTGAGAAACGGTTTCAGCACCTCGATCGCAATTAGCTCGATCAGTTCCCGCGCACTGGATAGTTCAATAAATCGCTGATCGAGCAACCATTGAATCGCTTGATAATCTGCGCTATTTGCCGGATAGTTTCCAGAAGCCGCTTCAAACTGTCGCAATTGAGACCGATCGAGTAATTTCAACGACGGAACGCGATCGCTTAATTGATCAAGGGCGCGATCGAGTCGATCGAAGGGCTGTACCGAATTGGTGGCAAAGGCGAGTTTACCTTCATCCAAATACAGCAACCATGAGGTCGAGGCGCTCATAATTTGCAAGCATCCATCGACGCGACGGCTGATCAATTGTGCCAACAACGGCATCGGTTGAAGGCGTTGAAACGGTCTGTGACTAACCATAGCTAACCATAAACATTAGGCGAAGTTTTGATCGACAAAGTGCAGTTCTACAAAAAATGCAGGCGCATCTTGATTCCACAAATTTATCTGGCGATCGGCAGAAAACCCTGACGGCGATTCACTTATAGGAAGCCTATCAGCACTGTGAACCCTCGTGACATCTTAATAGAAACTTGATGAATATAGAGGAATTTCCTCATACTTAAGTTTCCATTCCCAAACGCAAAAATCCGAACCATCTATAGCAGAGACAGTTCGCGAGTCCTTGATTTCCGAATACTTTGTTGAGCAAAAAACTGATGTTTTCCCTATCTGTATCGTGACTGTCTCTGTTCACTAAACTAGATGCCCACCTCCTAACGACACTGCCGAAAACGATTGCGAGATTGTTTTGGTCTAACTACGATCGTGATTGCAATATTTCAGGGAACCAGAGTTAAAACTCTTAGTATTTTAGATCATCATTAGATTACTGGTAACTTTACCAAATAATCAAGTAACATTTGTAAGCTTTTCGTACTGAATGTGATGGGATATACCGATTTTTCTACTTTAAAGTAATGCGATCGCACCTGAAGTTTCCCACCTTGCTTGACTTCTACGCGATTCAAGTGATTTATGCGAGATTCTTACTTGTTATGAAGCTGTAAGCGAGAATACAGCGATCGTTGTCGTTCAAAGTCGGAGATCAATGTATAAAAATCTATGATTTACGTTCTGAATGTATTAAATACAACTCAGTATTTTATCTATTAAATACAAAGATTGATTCACAGACAGGCACAGCCATTACGTAGATTCTTACGTATATTCCGCGATGCAGAGTAGATTCGTATGCTTTGTTTCGGACTGCATAGAAACATTAACTATTACTGCGATTTCTCCTACGACATTAGTGTTTCTGGTAGAAATTCACTATTCAAAACATTGTGTTGTGAAAAAAGAGGAGAAACAAAAGTGTTGACTTCTACGATGTTGGCAGTTGTGCCGAGAACTTTGGAATGGAGTCCAAGTGTCGCAGCAGTGATGATCGTCTGTAACGTGTTGGCGATCGCGTTGGCGAAATTCACGATCAAAAATCCGAGTGCGCCGCCTGCGATGCCCTCCTCGAACATGTTCGGTGGCTTTGGCTTGCCTGCGGTAATCGGCAGTACTTGTTTCGGTCACATTCTCGGCGCAGGTGCGATTCTCGGCTTGTCCAATATGGGCGTTCTCTAACGCTATCTCGTGTTTAGTTGGTTTTTACTCAAAGATTGTGAGCCAGGGAAGTCATTCTTTGGCTTTTTTATGTGAATGGGAAGATGAGACAGTTCGATTAGATTCGATTCAATGTCCGAATTTGGAGGCTTACGAATGAAAGTTCTCGTGCTCAATGCTGGCTCTAGTAGCCAAAAAAGCTGTCTCTACGAACTGACAGAGCCGTTACCAGTTGATCCGCCTGCTCCACTGTGGGAAGCTCAAATCGATTGGACAGCCCAAGCCGGAAAAGCAGTTCTCAAGATCAGAGCCAACGAAAAAAAGATTGAACAAACGATCGATTCAAGCGATCGAGCAACCGATACTCTACAACTACTGAAAACCCTCTCTGAAGGCGAAACGAAAGTCATTCAGCACAAAGATGAAATTGATGTTGTTGGGCATCGGATTGTTCACGGCGGTCAGTATTACCGCCAAAGTGTTCGCATTGATCAAACGGTAAAAGATACGATCGCGGATCTTGCCCGATTTGCTCCACTCCACAATCCCGCCAACTTACAAGGCATCGAAGCGATCGAGCAAAGCTTAGGAACTGTTCCTCAAGTTGCAGTGTTCGATACTGCGTTTCATGCAACATTGTCTGCTGCTGCAAGTCTCTATCCAATTCCTTACGAATGGTACGAAAAAGGTGTGCAGCGATATGGCTTTCATGGAATTAGTCATCAATACTGCGCGAATCGTGCGGCTCAACTGTTGGAGCGGGATCTAAATCACTTAAAGCTAATCACTTGTCATTTAGGTAATGGTTGTTCACTCGCAGCAATCCAGAACGGTCAGAGCGTTGATACAACAATGGGCTTTACACCGCTTGAAGGCTTGATGATGGGGAGTCGATCGGGGTCAATTGATCCCGGTGTGGTGCTGTATTTGATGAGAGAAGGAAACTATTCGATCGATGAAGTTGAAAAGCTGCTCAACAAACAATCTGGATTACTTGGAATTTCAGGCGTTTCCAGCGATCTACGCCAAGTGGTCAAAGCAGAAACCGAACAATCAACCTTAGCCATTGATACTTACATTCATCGACTACGATCGAACATTGGAGCCATGATTGCCAGCTTACAAGGATTAGATGCGATCGTCTTTACCGCTGGTGTGGGTGAGAACTCTGCAATGATCCGATCGCGCACCTGTGAAGCCTTTCGGTGGTTAGGAATTGAAATCGATGAAGCAAAGAATCAAGCCTCACCGATTGATCAGAACATTGCAGCACCTGACTCGAAAGTGCAAATTTTAGTGATTCACACCGAGGAAGATTGGGCGATCGCGCAAGACTGTTGGAAGCTTGCTCGATAGACTATTTGTTCTATACTAGAAATCAGCGAGTCACCTTTTGTGGAGTTTTTCCCTTATGACACTTGCCCAATCCCCGCTTACTCTACCCGACCATAAGCAATTGCCCGAATCCGATGGTACTTTTGTAAAGAACTTCCAAGAACATCCGCAAAGTGTCTTACTCACAAGTTCCATCACTCCGATTCTGGATGCAATTCACCCGGATGGACAGTATGCCATCGGGCAAGATTGCGGCATTTATTGGTGGCTGACTGACCCGCCTGAACGAGGAGCAGAAGCACCCGATTGGTTCTATGTCCCCAGCGTTCCCCCACTACTCGACGGTGAACGACGGCGATCGTATGTGATGTGGAAGGAAATTATTGCGCCGCTGATTGCGATCGAATTCGTCTCAGGTGATGGTTCTGAAGAACGCGATGCGACTTCCCCGTTTGCCGGAGATGGTTCAAAGGCTGGAAAATTCTGGGTATACGAACAAGCGATCCGAATTCCGTTCTATGCGATCTACGAAGTCGAAAAGGCATCGGTTGAAGTGTATGAACTGATTGGAAATCGGTATCAACAACTGCAACCGAATTCCCACGGGCGCTATTCGATCGCCGCATTGGGTGTAGAACTGGGAATCTGGCGCGGAACTTACTTGAATCAAACGTTCCCTTGGTTGCGCTGGTGGAGTAGTGAGGGCGATCTGCTTCTGGCAGGTGAGGAACGGGCAGAACAGGAACGAGAACGGGCAGAGCAAGAACGAGAACGGGCAGAACAGGAACGAGCACGAGCAGAACAGGAACGAGCACGAGCCGATCGGCTTGCTGCAAAATTGCGGGAGTTGGGAATTGATCCCGATCAACTTGCGGAATAAGAACGATCGCTCTTTTCTAAACGCTTTACTCTAGTCCCAACTCTCGTTTGAGTAAATTAATCGACTTGCTGACAATGAAATTTTCGCAGCAAACCACTTGAGGCGGGCGAATAATATCATCACGAGAAGCCGAAATCGTGGCTTTCACCGTGTTGCAACTGACTTGATCGCTGAAAATCATTTGTGCCGTTCTGACCATTGCATTCAGTTTATAGCGATCGTTCATCTGTGCAGTCATAACCAGCAAATCATCGCCCCGCAAACTGTGAATAATCACTTCTGCCACGCCAACCGTTCCAGCGCTCAAGCTGACAATGCCGACACAGGTTCCTTTCGGCATTGCTTTGATGAGCTTTAATTCCTGCTCAAAATCGTAAATATCCACTGGAATCACTCGTGCTGCTTTCGGAGAAGCGATCGCTTCTGCCTGAGCAATAAAATAACGACTCGTGACAACCGTACTCGATCGCGTTTGATCCAAAACCTGTCCCAATTCTTCCATCGGTACAAGCTGCATCGGAATCGCTAAAGCACGCTCTAGTTCTCGCAACAGAACTTCGCCATTGGCAATATCGTGTGAGGGAGCGGTCACGAGAACTGAAGCACTACAGCGCAACCGCCAATCGACTTCTGCTAAGAATAATTCTCGTGCTTGTCCGAGCGAACAGCCTTGTTTCACTAATTCATCAAGACTCGATTGAATAATCTTGTGCGCTTGCGGATATTGTTCTAGCAACGGCGACTTAATGTGGGCTGCGGTGGCGTGACCTTGATCGCGGACATAAATCCCAGAACCTGCTTGAGCATCCACGACTCCAGCATCTTCAAGTTGGCGGTAGACTTTACTGATCGTATTGCGGTGTAAGCCCGTCTGCATCGCGAGTTGACGAGTACTCGGTAAGCGGTGTCCCGGTGGAAACTGCCGAGAAGCGATCGCGAATAAAATCTGGTTATAGAGTTGAGTGGATGCCGGGATATCGCTATCGGTCTGTATATGAAATTGCACCATGCCCGCGCCTCAGATCTCACTCAATAGATGTTGATATTACACAGCAAATCCGTACATTACTTTTTGCTCAGAATTTGCCAAAGCCGTCCACTATTTTAGGTGACACAGAAAAGGGAAAGTTGGGTGTTTCTTCGGTTTGTGTTTCGATTGACTTGAGATAATCAGTAATATCGCTGAGTCTCCTCAAGCCTTCTAAAATCCAGCTTTCAACGTTTTCACCACCCCTGATAAAAATAGTATAACCCGTAGTTTTTCGATTGCCATTTTCGATAGAGTATGGGGTTTTATCCTAGAGTGAATCGATTTTGGATTCAAGTTTCGTTCAGAATATAAATTGTTGTGTCGTGAGATGAATTGATCGTGAATTCCTCCTGGATCAAACTCTCAAACGGCGATCTCGAAATCGATGCCTACTTATCGGAACCGGATACGGTAGCACGAGGCGCAGTCGTTGTGATTCAAGAAATCTTTGGTGTCAACTCGCATATCCGATCGATTACGGAGCGATTTGCCCAAGAAGGCTACGTCGCGATCGCGCCCGCAATCTTCCAGAGAACGGCTCCCGGATTCGAGGTGGGATACAGCGAAGACGATACTAAACTCGGTCGATCGCATAAAGATCAAACGACTGCGGACCAATTACTCAGCGATTTGAAGAGTGCGATCGCGTTTCTTCAAACGAAAGGATTTCAGGAAGTTGGTGCGATCGGCTTTTGTTTTGGCGGTCATGTGGCGTATCTGGCGGCAACTTTATCCGAAGTTAAGGCAACGGCTTCATTTTATGGAGCGGGCATTACCACAATGACTCCGGGCGGTGGAGAACCAACGATTACCAGAACACCAGAAATTCGAGGAACGCTGCACGCTTTTTTCGGCACTCAAGATCCGTTGATTCCCGTCGAACAGATTGATCAGGTCGAAGCGGTATTAGAAGCGAATCATATTGATCATCAAGTTTTTCGCTATCCAGCAGGGCATGGATTTTTCTGTGATCAGCGATCGGACTACAATCCTGAAGCCGCTGCTGATGCTTGGGAACGAGTTAAAGCGTTATTTTCTAGATTGAAGCACTAGAATTGAGGAGCCACACCGTGGCGATCGTACTTTTTAGGAATCACATTGCAATGCCAGATCGGACGACTGCTTCCTTTTCGATGGAAGATTTTGAAAAAGCCCTCGAACAGCACGATTACGAGTTTCAGAAAGGCAAACTGGTAACGGGGAAAGCCTTTAGCTATGAAAGCGATGGTGCTTTGGTCGATATCGGCGGAAAATCACCTGCATTTCTGCCGATCGAGGAAGCAAGCGTTCGACGGGTCGCGGATGTGTCGGCGGTTCTCCCGCTCGATGAAGAACGAGAATTCATAATTGTTCGTGAGCAAGATGCCGATGGACGAGTGACGATTTCGCTGCGTCAGCTTGAATTGCGGAAAGTTTGGGAACGGTTGGCAGATTTGCAGACAACGAATCAAAGTCTGCAAGTGCGCGTGACGGGTTCTAATAAAGGCGGCGTAACTGTCGATGCGCTTGGACTGCGAGGATTTATTCCGCGATCGCACTTAGTCGAACGTGAAGATTTAGATGCGCTGAAAGGACAGACGCTTTCGGCAACCATTCTGGACTTGGATCGCGATCGTAATAAAATTGTGCTCTCGAATCGTCTCGCTGCTAGAGCCGCGAATTTCAGCCAGTTAGAAGTCGGTCAACTCGTCGAAGCAACCATTACCAGTCTGAAACCGTTTGGTGCTTTTGCTGAGTTTGATGGCACAACCGGATTGTTACACATTAATCAAATCAGCAAAAACTATATCGAATCATTGTCTTCACTGTTGCAAGTGGGACAAGTGATCAAAGCAATGATTGTCGATTTGGATGAAGGACGGGGACGAATTTCGCTCTCGACGAGAGTACTTGAGAACTATCCGGGAGAAGCGATCGAGGATTTCGCGAAAGTGATGGAAGAAGCGGAATCTCGACAAGAACGCGCGAGAAAGAACTTGCTTGGTTAGCTTCAAATCGAACACGGAATGTTTAAGATAAACTCTGTTCCTTGTCCGGGGGCAGAGTTTATTGCGATTGATCCTTGATGTTTTTCCACAATGATTTGATGTGCGATCGTCATTCCGAGTCCAGTTCCTTTCCCCACTTCTTTTGTCGTAAACAAATGCTCAAACACTTTCTGTTTCACGAGTTCTGACATTCCGATGCCGTTATCTTGAATCCGAATTTCGATCGTGTCTCCATTCGAGCAGGTGTAAATTTCAATTCGACCCGGATGAGTCGCATCACGCACTTCAATTGCATCGATCGCATTTGCCAAGATATTCATGAACACTTGATTTAACTGTCCGGCGTAACATCGTACAGGTGGAAGTTCGCCATAGTTGCAAACCACTTCAATTTCTGGGCGATGTTGATTGGCTTTAAGTCGGTGTTTCAGAATTAGTAAAGTACTATCAATGCCTTCGTGGAGATTGAAAGCGGTCGGTTGATCGCTATCTGAGCGTGAGAAAGTTCGTAAGCTTTTACTGAGACTCTCAATGCGATCGCATCCCACTTGCATCGCTTCTAATGTTTTCGGTAAATCAGCCAGCAGAAAATCAAGATCAATCTCGTCTGCATGAGCTTCGATCTCTTCAGCAGGAGCATGAGACTGATAAAGCTGTAGATGTTCAAGCAAATCTTGGAGTCCGCGCTGAGTCGTAAAAACATTGTTACTCACAAAGCCTAGAGGATTGTTAATTTCATGCGCGACACCTGCAACTAATTGACCTAACGCTGACATCTTTTCATGCTGAATCAATTGAAGCTGAGAAGCTTGAAGTTCTGTGGCTTTTTGTGCAACTTGACGCGCTAAATTTTGAGTTAATTGCCTGAGTTGTAGATGCGTTTTCACTCGTGCTAAAACTTCGCGTTCCTGAAAAGGCTTGGTGATGTAATCCACTGCTCCTAATTCCAAAGCACGAACTTTACTATCTGTGTCAGAAAGCGCGGTCATGAAAATCACTGGAATGTCTTGATAAGGTGTAGCTTTGATGCGCTGACAGGTTTCAAACCCATCAATTCCCGGCATCATCACATCGAGCAAAATCAGATCCGGTGGACGGCGATCGATTTGTTGAAGTGCGCGTTCTCCACTGGTTGCGATCGCAACTTTGAACCCCGCATCACTCAAGGTTTCCGAGATGACATCTAAGTTAGTGGGTGTGTCATCGACGATCAGAATCGTACTGGTCATACGGTTTCCTCGATCGCGCTTTGCAAAAAGGTTTCAAGCTGATCGGATTGGAACTGTTTCGCGAGTCGAATTACTTCTTGAAGAAAGGCTTGATAGCGATCGTCTTTGATGCTATTTGCAACTTGAATGACATCTTTGAGTAAGCCATCTTGAGCGAGTTCAAGCATTGTTTGTAGATCTTGAACGGGTGGTGCAATCATCGCTGCTGGTTCAGTCGATTGTTCTGCATTGTTCTCATAGATCCAAGACAGCGATAAAGACTGTTCCAATAGTTTCAGCAGATCATTGATTTGAATCGGTTTGGGCAGAAAATCATCGCCGCCTGCATCTAACGCCATTCGCTGATCGAGTTGAGCGACTGAAGCAGAAGAGACTAGCACTTTGAGATGCCTTAAGTGATCAGACTGTCTGATCTGTTTCAGGAACGCAAAACCATCCATTACAGGCATCGATAGATCTGTAATCACTAAATCAACGGATTGATGCTCCAGAATTTCTAGTGCTTGTTGTCCGTGTTCTGCTTCGAGCAAGGTAAATCCGAGCGGTTCTAACAGATTGACAATCACGGCGCGATTTTCCCAGCGATCGTCAATTATCAGAATTCGATACGGCTCAGATCCATCTTTACGATCGTATCCCACAACATACCCGGCTAATGCAGTACTCTGTTCGACCCAATCTTGTGCCAGCGGTAATTCCACATCAAAGAAGAAATCACTTCCCACCCCTAATTGGCTCTTGACTTGAATCTGTCCGCCCATCAATTGCACAATCTGTTGGCTAATCGCGAGTCCGGGTCCGGTTCCTTCAGCTTGACGTTGTTTATCTCCAACTTGCTCGAACGCTTGGAATAGTCGATCGACCATTTCAGGGGCAATTCCGACTCCGGTATCTGCGATCGTACATTTAATTCGGTTCTCATATTGCTCAACTCGGAAGGTTACAGCACCTCTATCTGTGAACTTGATCGCATTCCCAAGCAGATTGATCAAGACTTGCCGCAATCGTTTTTCATCGACCATTACACCCGTCGGCAAAACCGCATCCGGTTCATAGCGAAAATCAATGCCTTTCTGCTGTGCTCGAATACTGCAAATCTCGACCACACCTTGCAGGAATGAGGGAAAGTGTAATGCGTGTGGAGAAAGTTCTAGTTTGCGAGCTTCAATCTTTGAAATATCGAGAATGTCATTGATCAAAGTCAGCAAGTGAAAACCACATTGATAAATGATATTGACTCCGTGAAGTTCTTTTTCGGGAAGCGATTTCGATCGACCTAAAATCTGAGCATATCCAAGAATGCCATTCAGCGGTGTTCTCAGTTCGTGGCTCATGTTTGCGAGAAATTCACTCTTTGCTTGGTTTGCGTTATCCGCTGCGAGTTTTGCTTCTTTTAGTTCAGCGGTACGAGCTTCGACACGAGTTTCAAGCTCTTCAAATGAAGACTTTAACTGTTTCGCCATTTGGTTAAACGATCGAGCTAATCCACTCAGTTCTGCAACTCGCGATTCTTCGACTTCTTGGTTCAGTTCGCCTTTTGCAATCGCTTCTGAAGCTCGATTCAGTTTCAAGATCGGGCGCGTGATCCAACGAGACGTATAAATCCCGATCGCAGTCGCACCCACTAACGCCGCAAAACAAAGCAGCATCGTCATTCGATTGTTCGCTTCAATTTGCGCCATGAAATCAGATTCTGGGATCAATAGCACCACAAGCCAATCCAGCCCCATCTCATCTTTCCACGGTAGAACTTTCAAATACTGGCGCTGTCCGTTGATTGAATCTGAAAAAAACCGAGTGTCCTGAAGTTGGGCGAACTGTTGGATATTCTTCTGAAGGTAAGTTGCAGCCGCTTGAATGTTTTGATCTTGACTCTCGATCGCATTCATTCGTTCTGCTTTCGTGCCATCCAATTTGTAGGGTTTCTCATTGGCAGAAGTCGCGACTAATTTCCCCGATCGTTCCATCACAAAGGCTTTTCCCGTTTGTCCAATCCGAAGTTGGCGCAAGAAATCGCTTACTTTTGCCAAGTTCAAATCGATGCCCATTGATCCCAAGAACTTTCCTTGAGCATCGAAGATCGGATAGCCTGCGGGAACCGAGAGAATTTCGGGATTTGTCTCCCAGTTGTAAATTCTGCCCCATCCTGGTTTTCCGGTTTCTTTGGGAGTCGTGTACCAGGGTTCTTTACGGGGATCAAATTCGCTGGTTCCAAGGAGCTTGGCGCGATCGCCATTCTGATTCACGTCATATTTGTAGGTTGTGCCGGGTTTACCGATCGGAATTTCTTCGATTTTGACCGAGCGATCGCCATAATCTCCAGCCCCGATGTATTCGCCGTTCGGGGTTGCGAATTGGATATAGTTGACCTCGTACAAGCTGACTTGATGCCAGAAGTGTTTCCCGATCGTTTGAAAATCCTCTGGTTTGAGTAACCCTGTGCGAAAGAGAATTTCGTTTTGGCGATTGATCAGTTTTGGAATCGTGAGATAACTATCCAAGTGTTGATCGATTCGGCTGGCGGTTTCATCTTGTAGACTGCGAGCGAGTTCGTCTACCGCTTTTTGCCCGTTTCGCATCGAGAGATAGCCCGTTAAGCCAACCGCTGCGAAAATCTGGATCACAAACGGAACAACGAGGATCAAGCGCAGGGACAACCGAGAATTTTTAGGAGACATATCCAATTTCTGCAACGGAGACTGCCTTAAAATTCCCTTAAGAATTTTCTACATAACCAGAAATCTCACGCATCTCGCTGAATGCGATACATTCATCCGTGCAGAGTTTTACTAAGATCAGAGTCATTGATTTATGGCGATCGATACTCTGAATGTTTGACTCTGGCAATTCCACTCTAAAGAACCCCCGCTCCATTCGACCGATCGGAGCTTATGCGCTTTATGGTCTAGCGGTTTGGCTTGATCGAATTGTGGCACTCGATACGGTGCGCGGTTTTCTGCTGCAAATTAATCCGTCGAATGACAATACGATCGTTCTAAATCCCTGCCATACCGAGCAGTTCATCGACGCGAAAGGTTTTGCAATTTGGGAAGATACGATTTGGTTTACAAAAGACAATAGTGTTTATTTCTGTTCATTTGAGCAATTAGAGCCGCAGTTATTTATCTCTCTACCGTATGATGCCGATGGTGTTGGGGTTTGGAATTCTACGATCTACGTGACTTCCCAAAAGCTAGGATACATCGTGATTTATGAGCGTCAGACCAAGCGGAAGATTACGCAGTTTCCGTTACCTGGAGTGGGAGAAACGAATCTCACGGTACGCGATGAAGAATTATGGTTATGCGATCGAGTCGAAGAAACGGTATATTGTCTCGATCGCGCCACCGGAGAACTTCAATTTAGTATGTTGACTCCGTTTGTGAATCCAACTGCGATCGCGTTTCTGAATGAACCGAATACAGATCGATCAACGCTGTATGTGTCCTATTCGGGAGAAGAGGCTTATATTCGAGACAATCCAAATGCTGATCCGAATTTAGAGTTAGCGTATCGCGATCGTACTTTTATTCATCCTTTGTATTTTCGCTATTACCCCGAAGAACGCTATACCTTATCGAATGGCTATTTACTCGAAATGTCATACGTTGAGGAACTATTGCCGCTCGATGAAGTGGAAATTCAGGATCTAGAATGGCGAATTGCATTGCCAACAGAAACGCATCGTCAAAAGATTCGCAGTGTTGAACCGATCGGGCTTCCTTTTACCGAAGAGATCCAAGAAGGGCAACGAGTCGCCGTATTCAAATTTACTTCGCTCAAGTCTCAAGAACGGCATGTTTTTGGCTGGAAAGCACTGATCGAAGTTCGAGGCATTAAGTATCAATTTGACTTTGAGGATGTCGAGAAAGCTCCGCCATTAACTGCTGCTGATCGCGATCGCTATCTCGTCGATGATGATGAACTCGCAATGGATACACCCGCAATTCAGCAAGCCGCAAAAGAAGCAATCGGCACTGAAACGAATCTCCTGCGGAAAATGCTCAAGATTCGGAATTATGTTTACGATCGCTTGTCTTACGGTATTAAACCGCATATTGATTCACCAGATGTTGTCCTTGAACGCGGAATCGGTTCTTGTGGTGAATACGTTGGTGTCCTGTTAGCGTTGGCGCGATTGAATGGGATCGCATGTCGAACGGTGGGGCGATACAAATGTCCGCAATTTGCCGATCGACAAAATGTTCCGCTTGAACCCGATTACAATCACGTTTGGATCGAGTTCTACATTCCCGGATATGGCTGGCTGCCGATGGAATCCAATCCCGATGACATCATCGAGCGCGGACCTTATCCGACTCGATTCTTTATGGGATTACCTTGGTATCATGCCGAAATTGGCAAAGGAATTTCATTTGAATCATTGAGAAAAGACGGCGTTCCGCTGGGGAATTTGATGGATATCTCGATCGGGGATTTGGCACTCAATCACATTCGATTCATGATCCTCGAAGAATTACCCCCGTTGTAGCTAGTTCTTCGGCGCGAAGAATCCCAATTGAGCCGCGACCGGGCGTTCTCGCATCGGAATCCGTGACTGAATTGGAGCATTGAGCACCTTTGCTCCGGTTGGCGTTTGAACGGCTAACGTTACTGAACCTCCGCCATCCAGGTTTAGAGCAGTTTCAGCGCCTAATTTTTCCAAATACTCCGACATTTCCACATACGTTAATCCTTCGCTGTATTGGAACTGTTTTCCATCGACAACGATGAGCCATAGTTTTTTGCCGGATTTGTCGATCGCGATTACCGTCCGAGAATACGGCTTATCTTTCGGAGCAATATGGGGGGGTGGCGGTACAGGTTTCCCGTCTTTCATCAGAAAATCATTGCCTGCTACCGCTTGCTCAGTTTCATTGGGACAAAATCCGCCTTGGTCAAATCGCACCCGATTCTGAGCCAGAAAACAGACCGTTGACCAGCCTGCTTGCGGAGGTGAAAAAGTATTTCCGTTTGAAGTGACTTGCCCCAGATTATTTGCGGATTCACCGATACGCGGGTAAAAATCCCAGGGCGTTTCCTCGCGAAAAGGATAGAAAAAATTCGCGTTGATTCCAAGCTGAAGATCAAATTCATCAACGAATTCGGTCACAGTTCGGGCAACACTTTCTAAGCCTCTCGGCGAAACTGCGACAACACCAGGAGTCACGAATGGGCGAATACCGGGAGTTGTAAGATCGATCGCAATTTGATGCACCATGACCGGACGTGGATCAGATAAGGCTTTCCGTTCATAGACGATCCCTGGAAACAACGATCGCGTTTCATCGGTTCGGGGCGGGCGAGAAAACTGCGATCGACTATAAAGCGCGATCGGGATGATCAGCAGAATCAGCACAAATAGGCTAATCATTTTTCTAAAATTTGCTCGATCGCGTTGCAGCATAGCTATAACTTAAATGTGCGCGACAGTTTTCCATGAGTATGACCCATTTTATTAATCGTGATCTGCGGAATCGATCGTTTCGGAAAAAGAATTTTGCCTTAACAAATTTTCGAGGCGCAGATATTCGAGGCTGTGATTTTACAGGCGCGATCTTGAGCGGCTCTGACTTTTCGGATGTGAAAGCAGGCTTATCGATGCGGCAGAGAATTTGTTTGGGTGTGCTAATTGTCGCGATTCTGCTGTTTGCAGGTGATGTGATGGCACGATTGTTTTTTAATACGATCGGGCAATCTCCGCTAGATTTCCAAACCCCACACGTTCCATTATTTTATGGACTTGTGAATCTAACGGGGATCATTTCTGCGATCGCGGCATTCAATCTTAAAACCAAGTTAGGCAGAATTTTGACCATCACAACAGGTGTTTTAGTGGGTGCGATCTTAGGATTTGGTGTTGGATTCTTTTACCCAGGATTACTGTCACATATTATCTTTCCACCCAAGCGATTCATTCCGAGTAATCAAGAATGGCTGAATCAAATACTGTCATCTTTGGACGATCAGAATACAACGATCGCGATCGTTTTTGCATTATTAGGAGCGGCGATCATGCTTCTGTTCTCACGCAGTCGGAGACGCAATACGTTCAAAGTTGGGGTGAGTGTTTTAGGTGCGATCACGAGTTACGTGGCGACATTTTTCTGGGTCACAATCGCGAATGCCTTCTTTGGTAATCAAAATTCTACACTTGGCATTGTATTTAGCGTTGTTGCAGTTATTTATCTAGCGTTGACATTCGTATCAATCAATCGAATCATCTATGAATTGCAACATGCAATCGGAACTTCGTTTCGTGGAGCAGAACTGACACATACCAGATTCGAGTATGCAGACTTGCGAAACACAGACTTTTCTCAAGCGATCGGATTTTCACCGTATGAGATAAAGTAGGAAGATTCAATCTCTACATTAAACAATGGAACTTTTGCTCTTAGCGGCTTCAGTGATTATCACGGGTGCAGTTTTTCTCTTACTCGTCCGAGTGATTAAAGCGACCTTAAAAACGGCTCTGTTGATTGCCGCGATCGTTTTTGCACTGCAATTTTTTGGTATTGGTAGCGATCGTATTTTCGCTCAATTGCAGCAAATCTTTCAGTCCCTTTGGCGATTACTTCCTGGACAGCAATCTCTTAATCTCGATAGTCTAATGCACCAAATCGCTCAAGCTTCGTTAGAACAATTTTTCAGCTAGAACCGATTGAAAAACTTATGATTCAAGCTATCTCTAAACAAATTAATAACTTGAACCAAGTTCGCGAAAAATTCGGATTGCAGCGGACACAAAGCGATCAATTTTTCACAGAATGGATGGAGAATCTGCCTGAGTTGTCGTCTGCTGAAAAAGAGCGGCTTGATCAGATCAAACAGCGGTATGAATATCAGCGATCGAACAACCGTCTGCTAGAAGAAACGATTAAATTACTCGTTGTCTCTCCGCTGTTGGATCTCGCCGGATTTTATGAACCTCCCTTTCAACTGAGTACTGAAACCCCAGTTAGTTTCGAGCTAGAAGAGGGACAAGAAATATTACAAGGACAGTTAGATATTCTCGTGCTTCAACAACAATTCTGGGTGCTTGTCGTTGAAGCCAAGCACACCAAGATTGAGATCGAAGTTGGAATTCCGCAAATGCTCACCTACATGATGGGCAATCCAAGTCCAGAGCGTCCTGTTTTTGGACTGGTAACAAACGGTGTCAGTTTCGCTTTCGCAAAAACACGGCAACAAGAATACGACTTATCGCGGGTTTACTCACTGTTACCGCGTCGGAATGAATTGTATGAAGTCCTGCAAATTCTTAAAACGATCGGTTTAACGATTCAGTCTCGTTAATATCCACCTAACTTGCCGCGTCGTTTGGTTTCGCGTTCTGACCAGCGGAAAAGGAACATCCCGATCGCGAAATACACAATCCCATTCAAAAACGCCGCTCCAAGTGCAATCCAGTCTAATCCCGACTGCCGCGCCATTAAGTCCCGCATCACACCCGCGCCCGTTGTCATTGGAATCAAATATCCCAAATATCGCTGTAAACCTGTCCAAGTTTCGGTTGGAATGGTTAACACAAACAACAATGAAAAATTAAGAATTCCGGCAAGCTGTTGAGCGGTTTTGAAGATTAGGGTGAGACTGCCGATCGCGAATGCCAATCCATACGCACCGAGAACCACAGTCATCAATGGCAGAATTAACACCGGAGAAAACGCAAGCCATCTTCCAGTAATTGCCATGATGAAGATCAGTACAATCCCAATCACAACAAATTGAAAAACGAGATCAGAAACGGCTCTGAGTAAGAGAGTTTTTCTCACATTGAATGGTGAAATGAATAGTTGCTCTAATGTTCCGACTTGCGCTTCTCGCTGCAATGTTGCATTCACGCCATTCATGATAAAGATGATTAGCGACCATAGAATATAGCCAACAATCACAGAATCTAAGCGATCGCCAAATCGAATCGTTCCACCTGCAATATATCCAACGCTAAGAAATAACCCATAAAAGGTCACAGTCAACGCAATCACACCGCCAAAGATTTCGTGTGCGTAACGTTTATATTGAATCCAACTCCATTTGAGTTGTGCCACAAACAATTCAAACATTTATCGCTTCACCAATTTTAAGAACACATCGACTAAGTTCGCCTGATCCTTTTCGACTCGAATAATCGACAACGGCTTCAGAATTTCTAACGCTTGATACAGCCATTCAGTTTGTCGAACGTAAACAGTTTTACCTTCGATCGCAGCATCGATCGCGCTTAATTTACTCATGCGATCGCTATCCAATTCCTGCTCTAGTTCGATTCGATAAGAATCTCCAGAAAACTGCTGAATTAATGTATCAGTTCTTTCCTGTGCAACGATTTCACCTTGCTTAATAATGGCAACGCGATCGGACAATTCCTCCGCAATATCTAACTGGTGCGTCGTTAATAAAATCGCTCGTCCTTCTGAAGCAATTTCTCGTACAAGTCGTTTCACGGTTTGAGTCGCTTCGACATCTAACCCTAATGTCGGCTCATCAAGTAAAAGTAACTGCGGTTCGTGAATGAGTGCGACCGCGATCGCGAGTTTTTGCTGCATTCCGCGCGAGAGATTTTGCACGATCGTATTTCGCTTCGGCATCAATTCAAATCGCTCTAACAAACTCTTTGCCCGTTGCCGCGCTACATACCCACTTAGTCCTCGCAGCACTCCAAAATACTCTAAATTCTCTTCTGGCGTGAGTCGCCAATAAACATTGCGATTGCCTTCGAGGACGGCTCCGACTGATTTAAGCGCGATCGACTGACGATGGGGATCGCGTCCAGCGATTTTCACTACTCCTCGATCGGGCAAAATCAGCCCCGCAATCATCTTAATCGTGGTCGTTTTTCCGGCTCCATTTGCACCCAAAAACGCCAACACCTCGCAGCTTTCGATATTAAAAGAAACGTTTTTAACTGCCTCAACGGTCTTTCCACCGCTGCGATACGTTTTTTGTAACTGCTCAACTTCTAGAACTTGCATCAACCTTCACACGCTGCGGATTTGTTTCTATGATGACAGACTCACTCTTCTATCTGTGGTCTATTGCTCATTGCCTCATTCCTGAGTATATTAAATTTTGTTAACTTTATCTTGATTAATTCCTAGGGAAGTGATTCAACTTCCAACTTCAAACGTATAAGTTTTGTAGCTACTCTCTACTCTCTCGAAGGAGCGATGTTCTGTGACTGTATCTTTACTTACCTCCAAGGCGGATAGCCAATTAATTGCAGCATTTTTCCAGCAATCCGAAGGGCAATGGCGATCAGAACGCCGCTATTACACATTGCCTGATGGTGAAGCGAAGGAAATGGTCAGCCTCATTACCATCCGATTTTTGGAGCAAGCCTCACCTGAATTAATCGAACTCGCCCGCCTGCATGAACTCGAAGACGAACTCTCGATGACGTGTGGTGCAGCCGTAACTTGGGACAGCGAGAACACCGTCTCTGGTCGAACAGAATCCAAGGGATCGACTTTGTTTGGCGTGATTGGTTCAGTGTTGTATCGCGATCGCGGTTTCGCGACTTCCAAACCCGTCACCGCAGGCTTCTACTTCAACAATCCCGATACGCTCTGCCTCAGAACCGAATACAAAGGCTCCGTCTTTGAAGAAGAACTAAAACTAATCGGCGGCGGCAAATATCGCACTCGTCAAACGATCATTTCTCGTGCTGGCGAACAGCAAATGATCGGACAATATCTCGAAAAACGGATTGCTTAAGCAGTTCGTTAGGATAAATAGTTTTCTTACTTAGTGAAAGGGATGTGAGTTGCATCCCTTTTTTGGCGCTTTTGGTTGCTCTGATGCAATAACAGATACAGTGAAATTAGCTTCAATTCAAACGCAACGATGAAAACAATTGAAACGATCGCCACCATCACCCCAAATCAAGAATTCAAGATTCAGTTGCCTGAAGATTTACCAGTTGGCACGTTCAAAGTACTGCTAGTCATTGATGAAGCATCCGTTGTTCCAACTGAACAAACCGAAGCAATTTCGTTTTTAGAGGCGGCTGGGGATTTGATCGGATCGCTAGAAGGACTGCCCTCTGATTTATCAACCAACAAAAGCTACTTTGAGGGATTTGGTCAGTGATAAAACGCCCTTTTCTATTAGATACAGGCGTTTTAGTCGCACTTTTGAGTAAAGCTGATCAGTTCCATCAATGGGCAATCAAAGCAGTTGAAACTTCTACTAAGCCACTGTTGACTTGTGAAGCCGTGATTACGGAAACCTGCTTTCTTCTACAACGAGATTCGAGAAGTCAGAAGACGGTCTTATCTCTGCTCGATCGAGGAGCCGTGAAAATTGGGTTTGATCTCTCGGATGAAGTGGCAGCGATCGAGCATCTTATGAGCCGTTACGAGAATGTTCCAATGTCTCTCGCTGATGCTTGTTTAGTGAGAATGACAGAGCTATACCTGAAAGCGTCGTCCTGACGCTTGATGGCGATTTTAGAATCTATCGGAAGAACATGAATCAGGCAGTACCTGTCATGCCTTGAACTTTTAGAAATGCGGATGAAAGGACTTGAACCTTCACTTCTTGCGAAACCAGAACCTAAATCTGGCGCGTCTACCAATTCCGCCACATCCGCGCGTCGTTATTCATCATAACAGGAGAAAGGAGAATTGCTTCATCCTTTCTCCGGGGAGTTGGAGTTAGGGCAGACTGCCGAGACTGAGGGGAATAAGATTGCCTTCGACAGTAAAGCCAAGTAGCATCGGTTCTCCAGAATGAATCGGTTTTCCAGTAAGGGCACAGCGATCGTCGGTCTGAGCAGTTGCAGATAGGGTGGCTCGGACATCGGCGGGTGAAAGTTCGGGAGAATAACTGCCCGATCGCTGTTGCACATAGTTCCACAAAATATCGCGAATGAGCGCTTGATAGCCTTGGTTGCCGGACAGTGCTTTAAGCTGCTCCTTCAACTCACGTTCTAAACGGATGCTCGTCACTTCCATTTCTGTCGTGCTGGTGCGAGTTAAGGTGTGCATCATGGGTCTCCTTAGTAAGAGTGGACAGGTTTATAATACAAGTGTAGTATGTGTGCCCGTCAACTGTCACAGATGTTGGAATAATTTGAGAATTTCTTCGATGCGATCGCGCTTAATTTTTCCCTGAGCCGTTCGCGGAATTTGATCGATTTTAATCCAACGTTTCGGATGTTTGAAGGCTGCAAGACGCGATCGCAATTCGGTTTTGATTTGGTCGATCGTAGTCGTTTCCTCACAAGGCACAAAAATTGCCGTGACGCTTTGCCCCCAGACTGAATCAGGCGTTCCTAAAACGTGAATGTCTTGGATTAGATTTGTCGATCGTATTGCCGCTTCGACTTCAGCGGGGAAAATATTCTCACCACCGCTGATGATTTTGTGACTAGAGCGTCCGATGAGATGCAGGAATTGACGATCGTCAAAATATCCCAGATCATCGGGATCAAATTTTGGCTCGGTTAACAGATTCGGATAGTAACCAAGCATGAGCGATTTTGCTTGAATGCTAAGTTTTTGATCGTTGATTGTAATTTCCGCATGAGGCAGAACCTGCCCACAGCCTTCAATTCCGCTCAAGAAATCCCTAGGTCTGAGGGTGACGATTTGAGAAGCGGTTTCGGTCATGCCGTAGGTTGGAGCGATCGGTAAGTTTCTCGATCGAGCTTCTTCAAGCAAATCGGACCACGCAGGCGCACCCCCTAATAAGATGGTTTTGAATTTCGCTAACCAATCTGCATGAATCATTAATTGCTGAAGTTGGGTAGGAACGAGCGAAATGAAGAAGTCTTGGGGATCGAGTTGAGTGTCTAGAGTTTTCCAGGATTGGACAATGAAGTTGCCGTTTGTGAGGAACGATCGCATAAATTGCATCAATCCGCTGACGTGATAGAGCGGAAGAACGCAGAGGGAATTGATTTGATCTGTTTCAAAATATTGGCGAAATCCTTGAACCGATGCGCTGAGTGTTTCCCAGGTGTGCATCGCGAATCGGACTTTGCCTGAAGTGCCGCCTGTTGGAATCATGATTAGGCTGTGCAAAGGTGGTTTGCTTCGTTTTGGTATCGCCCCGGAATGGAATTCGGGGCTATTGGTGCAAAGTCCGTTTTCAACGGACTGAAGAGATTGTTTCAAATTGCCTTCAGTCCCCTTCAGTGGACTTTGTTCTATTAGCCCCGAATTCCATTCCGGGGCGGATGTGAGCACCGATCGAGATTCTTCAATTAACGCTCCAGATATTCCCCAAACTAAATCCAGTTCCACTAACTCCGCAACCTGTCGCCATTCGGATTCACCCCAATCAGGATTACACAAAAACACATGACATGGAGCCGAACAAGCCGCAACAAATCCTGCCAAAAACTGAACCGGATCGCGATCGCACAATACAACCTTCGGCTTCTCAAACTGCAATAATTCCTGATATCGAAGTTCCGCCAATTTCACCAACTTCTCGATACCAGCAAAATCAAATTGCTCTAATTGACTTAAAGGCTGTTCCATAATTCCTCAAAGTCTTTGCTGTTCAAGTCTTCAAACCAGTGAGTCGTGCCATATCCGACTGCTCGTTTACTCAATTCCGCTGCCAGTTGTAATCCCATTTGTCGCCCGATCGCAGTTTCAAATACAGTCGAAAACACAGTGTCAATCTGATGTTGCTGACAAAATTCACGCAGCTTTGAAGGAAATCCAACGATCGCAGGTTTAATCACAAAAATGCCGCGCCATCCGCGATCGTAACAATCCCGCAGTTGATCCAGACTCGCAACCGATTCATCTAATGCGATCGCGGTTCGATACTGCTGACTCAATTTCAGTATTGTTTCAAATCGATCGATCGTCATCGGTTGTTCAATTAATTCAATATTGTAAGAATCACAAAACTCTAACCACTGATGCGTTTCAAGTTCATTCAATCCCATATTTGCATCGAGTCTTAAAACCGCTTCTTTTGGTAATTCGTTTAGCAGTAATTTAACCGTTGCGATTTCGATTTCAATCGGTGCAACTGCAATTTTTAGCTTAAATGTTCGACAACCCTGATCCCAAAGCGATTTCCAATCTTCGATTTTTCCCAGTAATCCAGAAAAATTCAAGCTTTCAAAGTCCCCCAGAATTGGGGTATTTAGGGGGCTTCCCAGAGCAGTCTCAAATCCAAATTGACAAGCAGGCAAAGAAATATTCCGAATCCAATCTAAATCGATCGAGCTTGGAGCCGATTCACAAAGCGCGATCGCATCCTCGATCAGCTCTGATCCAAACCATTCGAGCGGCGCAATCTCGCCAAATCCAACTCGCCCAGCTTCATCTTCTAATCGAATAAGAATTCCTTCTCGTACCGCCCAAATGCCGTGATGTGTTCTGAGCGGTTGACGAAATTTCCGCTGATATGGGCGATACTCGAATCGAAACTTTGTCACGCTAAGAGAAATCCTAATCCAAACAGTAAGCCGTACCAGAAATGTAATTTGACAGCGATCAAACGACAACGTAAAAGTTTATGCGGTTGGTCATACTGCGATCCAATCGTATGACATAGTTGCTTTGCGATTGGAAAACTCAAGAGCGATAACAGTGTCCAGAATGGAAACACTTTCAGAATCACGAACAGAATCGTTAATGCGTAAAAGCTGCCACAGATCCACGGTAATAATTCAGCCGATCGCTTTGCTCCCAAGCGCACGACCGGGGATTTTTTCCCGATCGCTGCATCATCTTTCACTTGATTAAAATGCGAACAAAACAGAACTAAACTTGTGGCAATTCCAATCCCGATCGATGCCAAAAAATTCACACTCGACCAAGATTGCGTTTGGCTATAGTAAACCGCTCCGAATGCCAAAGGTCCAAACGCCACGAAACACAATGGCTCACCTAATCCTTTGTAGCTCAATCGGAAGGGAGGACCTTGATAGACATAGCCGATCGCACAACACGCCAAAATCAATCCGATCACCGTAAAATCTCGTTGCCAAAGCGCGATCGACAAAATTCCCGCGAGTCCAGACAACAAAAAGAAATTCGCAATCCAAAACACAAGCGATTTATTTCCGGTAATATTCACCACCGAATTCGCTTTATTCACATCGACTCCAGTTTCCGAGTCGAACACATCATTACTGAGGTTTTCCCACGCCAAAATCAAGATCGCAGACACCAGGAAGGTGAAGAAAATTACTGGATTGAGCGATCGAGTTTCCGAATATGCCACCATCGACCCGACCCATATCGGCATGACCGCCACACTGTACATCGGAGGCTTAATCGCGGCGTACCATAATTTCTTTTTAGAAGACTCAACCGATCGCGGGGTCATCCAACTCGCTCCCTAACAACTGAAACGCTGATCATCATTCAGGTTTCAGTGTCTCATTCGAGTTTGAGCAAAATTGCGATCGGTTATAGAAACGTTACAGATTCCGAACTACTGATAATTCACAATCCGCGCAAACCCTTTCGGATCAAGGCTTGCACCACCCACTAACGCACCATCAATTTCCGGTTGTGCCATGATTTCGTCTACATTCTCAGGCTTCACTGAACCGCCATATTGAATCGTGACATTCGGATTGGTTAACTTGCTGCGAATCAAACCGATCACGCGATTCGCCTCGATCGATTCACACGTATCACCCGTCCCGATCGCCCAAATCGGCTCATAAGCGATCACTAAATTCTCTTGATCAATTCCAGCTAAACCCTTTTCTAATTGCTGAAAAATAACGGCTTCTGTTTCTCCAGCATCCCGCTGCTGTTTACTCTCACCCACACAGAGAATCGGCTTTAATCCCGCTGTCTGAGCCGCTTTCAACCGTTGGTTCACTGTTTCATCCGTTTCTCCGAAAAACTGTCGCCGCTCACTATGCCCAATCACCACATAGCGCACACTCAACTCCAGCAACATCGGTGCAGAAATCTCGCCAGTAAATGCCCCATGTTCCGCCCAATGAACATTCTGCGCCCCGACTTGAATTCGGCTTCCGTGCAAATTCTTCGACAACACTGCTAGATCGGTAAACGGCACACACAAAAGAATCTCTCGATCGTCGGGTGTGTCCTCTAACAAAGGCTTAAATCCTTGCAAAAACTCCAGCGTTTCTGCCTGGGTTTTAAACATTTTCCAATTGCCAGCAATGATAATTTTTCGCACGGTCACTTAGCTTCAAACGGATAAATTGCATTCTCCAGTCTACGGCTTTGCGGGGACAGTTTCGCGCAATCAAGGAACCGGAAGCGGTCTATTTTTGCTTCCGATTCCCTGAAATTTAAAGTGCCAACGCTTTCGGGCGAATCCGAATTTGCCAGCCTGTATCGACCGTCGGAGTCGCTTCACCTGCGGTAATCTCCGTGCCATCGACTAACCAGATCGCATCGCCACCGCCCACACGATTCCGCCAAATCAGATCGGCTTTATTATCGCGATTCGTATCTCGTGCTGCCACGATTTCCCAGTTGACATCAGCCACCGTCGGAATCAAAGCTCCCGATGCGATCGTGGCTCCATCCAACAACCAGATTGCATTCTCACCCGAAATCCGATGTCTCCAAACAATATCGGCTTTTTCGTCTGCATTAAAGTCACACACATCTGCAATCTGCCAGTTCGCATCCGGCGACGATGCTAGTAAACCGCCACCTGCAACAGTCGCACCATCCATCAGCCAGATCACATTCTGCCCAGAAGTGCGGTGTCTCCAGATGATGTCCGCTTTACCGTCTCCGCTGGTATCGCGTGCCGCAATGAATTCCCATCCGGTGTCCGCCAGCGGTGCGAGCGATCGTCCTTCACTCACGGTGCTGCCATTCATCAACCAAACCACAGAGCTACCAGAATTAGAATTCCGCCAAGCGAGATCGGCTTTTCCGTCCCCGTTGAAGTCTGCAAAATCAGAAATCTGCCAATCGGTTGTCACGACTCCGACCGATCGTCCATCAATCACGTTAAAGCTGTTCATCAACCAAACGACGTTATCTCCTGACAGACGATTTCTCCAGAAGATATCAGCGGTTCCGTCATTGTTGAAGTCGCGTGATCCGATCACTTCCCAATTAATATCTGCAACTCCTGCGATCGTTTCGGCTCTCAAGACGTTCTTACCGTCCATCAACCAGAGCGAGTTATCTCCGGTGACAGAATTCCGCCAGAGCAGATCGGTTTTGCCATCCGCGTTAAAGTCACGAGTCGAGACGATTTCCCAGTTTGGTCCAGTCGGTCCTGGAGCGCCGCCATCGACCACTTTCGTGCCATCGACGAGCCAAATCGCGGTTTCGGTTGAGTTGACATTTCGCCAAGGAATATCGACTTTGTTATCGCCGTTGAAATCAGGAAGGGCACAGTCGTTGTCGCTCATTCGAGTGAGCAAGACGGTTTTCGTCGAATTTTGCGGACTGAGATCGGCATTCGTGGGAGTGCCGATTTGGATCTCGATCGTTTTATCGATCGCGGTCGCAGAGGGATTAATTCCGGTTAGCGTGATGCTACCTGTGGTTTGTCCGGGTTGAATCGTAATCGTACTTGGAGCCGTAAAGTCGGTTCCTTGGACTGCGGTTCCAGTAAAGGTCAGCGGAATTGTCACCGTCTGTGTCGTTGGCGCATCAAGGGTCGCTGTCACTTCAAACGATCCGGTCGGCTTGATCACGCGCGTGGTAGACGGGAATTCGACCAGCGGTCTATACGCTCCATCAAACGTGTTGATTTGCAGATTGTTAACTTCGTGGATGTTTGTCGAACCTCCAGTCGATGCCGCGAATCCGAACTTGAACGTGCTCGGTAAAGCTCCGTTGGTTGTGGTGACGTTTACGTTTGAAATGACGCGCTCATCTGCGGTGAGATTGGCATCGCCGTTAAGGTCAAAGAAAACTGAGAGCAAGCCTGCATTCGTTAGATCGATGCCAACCCGGCGACGCGCTCCCTCACGAGTGGTACTGGTTGAATCGATCGTCGTGGCAAGTCTGCCTGTGGAAGCAAGCAGCGGGTAGTCTAATCCTGCTCGACCCCGAACCGCGATCGATTGCGGAGTGCGAGTGGCGTTTCCGCCTGCCCCGAAGCGATTCACCGAAAAATTCCCGAATTCGTCGAACCCGATGCCAAGATAGCCGCCCACGATTCCCTCGACTCGTGGGCTAGTACTTGAATCCAAAGAATAGCCCAGACTCCCGCCCACGGCTCCACCCGTGGTTGGGTTTTCGCTCCCATCGATCAGGAAGAAGCTAATTCCATCTGCACCCTCCGCTGTCGTTCTGTTGTAGGCGTAGAGGTCGAATTGAACAGAGAGACCAGAGGCAGAGTTAATCGGTCTGTCGTAGATGACAAAGGAGCCTTGGCTATTGGTGTTGTTGGTGAGCCGGAGTGCGCCGCTACCAGGGGTGTCTGTGCCGCCCCCAGGCAGTCCACGAAAAGAAGCAGAACTACTGCTACGGGCAGTCAAAATAGGCGGAAGTGCAGTGGTTTGACTCGTGCCAAAAATCCAATTGAATTGTTCGACTTCTGCATTCCTAAACGATTCAGTTAAAATTCGATCTTGTACCATGATCTACTCAGAGCAAAAAAAATTCGTACCCTTTTTAATTACCATCCTTACTAATTTTTCTCTACCGGGTTCCGTGAAAACCGAGTTGAATTTTCAAACAAACTATGCGGATACGAGTATCACTTCATACGTTCTTCATAGATTTGATAATTTTCTGAGACGGCGTTGCGATGTATAAACAATGTTGGCTTGAGCGAGAGAACGCTGAGATACGCAGTTTTTCCCTATATATAGTATTTTAAGTGCTTAGTATAATTTGAATCTTCGTTAAAGAATATCAAGGGCGAATGCCTCCGTAGTTTCAAGGAAATATAGATTCCGACTTATTTCTACTACTTTGATTCACAAAAATTGCAAGTTTTCTTAATGTAAAAACCATCAAGAATCTAGCTATTTTGATATCGCAAACTGTTTATACTCCGATCGCCATTGCGAGTTTAACGGCTTCGATGCTGACCGTTTGATAAATCAATTTCAGCGTTTCCATTGCCGCTTGATTTGCCGTCGGCTCGACTTTGACGGGAATCGTTCCCAAAACATCGAGAACCGTTTCGCTGCTTGGTGGCGGTGTGATGACAATCAGCGAAGGTTCAAGCTGCTCGGTATACGTCCAGAATTGATTTGGATTGAGCGGCGTTGCGGGACGAGCGATCGCAGTTGTTGCGGTCGGCTCTTCCCCCGAACTGCGAATCTGCCTGAGCGCGTTGATGATTTCGTCTTTAGTACGTCCGCGCAGTTGAAAGATCACGAACGGATCTTCTCCGAATCGATCGCCCAACAGATAGTAAACGGCTCCAATATGTTTGCAGGGATTTGCAGGATCAGGACAAGAACAGCGACTATGAATGCTCGATTTATCAAAGGGAAATAGGCTGAGTCCGTTTGCGGTAAAGACATCTTGAATATTCTGCGGCATTTCGCCTGCGAGCAATTTAGCCGAAAAGATCGCCCGTTCTGCCATTGTTTCGGTCACATAGCCCCATTCTTCATCGGTAAAGCGATCGAGCGAAAAGGTCACTTCATACGGTTCAGGTGCAGTTCCTTGCACTTTGGCGGTTACTTTGGAACCCTTAAACTCGATGCTCAGCACATTTCCTTGACGCGCATAGTTTCGCGCTCGTGCTAACCGTTGAGTAAATCCAATGCGTTCTAAAACTTCAATCCACTGTTCTACCCACCATTCGCGACTCGGTTGGACATAAGCATCACTCATGGGTTTAGTCCTCAATCACTGCACTTCGATCGAGCAAGAGCAAATCTCTTAACTGATCGCTATTCAATTCAGTTAGCCAGTTTTCGCCCGTTCCGACCACTTGTTCTGCTAAGGCTTTCTTGCTCTCGATCATGTCGTGGATTCGTTCTTCTAAGGTTCCAGTACATACAAATTTATGCACTTGAACATTACGCTGCTGACCGATGCGGAATACACGATCGGTTGCTTGATTTTCGACTGCCGGATTCCACCATCGATCGTAGTGAAACACATGATTTGCACGAGTGAGATTCAGTCCGACTCCGCCCGCTTTGAGTGACAGAATGAAAATTCTCGGAGCTTGCGGATCGTTTTGAAAGCGATCGATCATTTCTTCGCGCTGTTTCTTCGGAGTGCTGCCATAAAGGAAAAGCGTTTCCCGTCCTAATTGTTGCTCTAGATGCGGTTTGAGCAATTTACCCCATTCTGCAAACTGCGTGAAAATTAAAGCGCGATCGCCTTCCGAAACCGCTTCTTCGAGCATTTCTTCGAGTCGTTGCAGTTTCACCGATCGATTCGATGGAATGTTATCTTCTTTGTTGAACAATGCAGGATGGTTGCAAATCTGCTTCAGTTTCGTGAGTAATGCCAGAATGATCCCTTTGCGCTGAATGCCATCTGCGGCTTCGATTTCAGCCAGAGATTGATCCACAGTTGCCTGATACAATGCGGCTTGCTCGGCAGAAAGTCCACAGTAAACGGGCATTTCTTGTTTTTCGGGCAAGTCTTGAATGATTGAGCGATCGGTTTTTAAGCGACGCAGAATGAACGGTTGAGTCAGCGATCGTAAGGTTTGCAGCGAAGTGGTATCGCCGTAACGCTCGATCGGAATGGCAAATCGCCGTTGGAAAAAGTTGCGCTGTCCCAAATAGCCAGGATTGAGAAAATCGAGAATCGACCATAGTTCAGTCAGTCGATTTTCAACAGGTGTTCCTGTCAGTGCAACTTTAAATTCTGCTTCTAGTTCTCGAACCGCTTGAGACTGTTTTGAATCTGAGTTTTTAATGTTTTGTGCTTCATCTAGTGCGACACCTTGCCAACTCACAGAAGAGAGTGTTTTAACATCGCGTTGAACAAGTGGATAGCTTGTTAGAACTAAGTCACACTCTGCGATCGCAGATTCAAATGCTTTTCCTTGCAATCGTTTATCACCATGATGTATCAGTGTCTTAAGCGTTGGGGTAAACTTCTTGATTTCTCGCTCCCAGTTGCCTAGTACCGAAGTTGGACACACAAGAAGCGTGGCTTTCTCCAAAATCTTCTGTTCTTTTAAATACATCAAAAACGCGAGAAACTGCGGGCTTTTACCTAATCCCATATCGTCCGCTAAACAAGCTCCCAAGCCCCATTTTTCTAGAAATGCTAGCCATGAAACACCCCGTAATTGATACGGTCTAAGTTCGCCTTGAAAAGCTTTTGGCGTTTTGATTTCTTCTGGTGTTCCTGTTCCAGTGAGTGTTGTCACTAACTCTTGCAATGCACCGGATGCTTCAAAACTGACGACTGGAAGTTTCTCGATCGTTTGTGTGTCCCCGGTACTAATTCGCAACGCATCTTCTAAAGATAAAGTGGTCTGATCCTTTCGTGCCGCAAAAAATGATTGTGCCGATCGAATGTCCGATTGTCTCAATTCCACCCATTCGCCGTTAATTTCAACCAGCGGTGAATTCTTTGCCACTAAGCGATCGAATTCTTTTTTACTCAGACTCTGACCCCCGATCGACAATTCCCACTCAAAGTTCAATAGACTCTGCAATCCGAGCTTCCCTTTCTTCTGTTTCGTGGGTGTCGATGCTTTGATTCGCAATCCTAATCGATTTGCGAGTCCACCTCGATTCGCTAAACTTGGCGGCAGAATTACTCCAATTCCGCTATCTTGCAAGCGCCAAACCACATTCATTAAGAAGTCATACGCCTGTGTTGGATCGAGTAAACAGGCTTGCGGGCGGGCTTCTTGCAAACTCGGTTCGATTAGCGGATACAAACGAGAAGCAAGCCCCAATCCCATTAATAATGTTTCTTGAGGTCGATCGATCACTCGTCCCTCATGATTCAATTGCTCAACCGGATTTCGCCAGATTGTTGGAGCATCGATGGTGAACTCAGGATCATCGATCGCTTGTAATAAGTATTCAATCTTCCAGCTTTGATAACTTTCAGCAGGCGGAATTAACTTCAGACAAGCGCGAAATTGTGCCTGACTTTTTTGCAGCGGTGCTTTCCAGTTTGATAACGCGATCGACAATGTTTTCGAGTCGGTTTCATTTAGCGTTGCCGCTTTCGTGCCGAGTCCTTGTATCCATGTTTGTAAAAGTGATTGTGATTTCGGTGGCGTGACCGATTTGCGAACTTGAGAATCAATCAATTGATTGAGAAAATCGCGGAGTAGATCTTGAGGTTCGATTGGTAGAGTAATCGCTAATTCTTCTTGACTCTGGTACAGCCGACAAACTGAAGGCATTTGACGCACAAAATGACGTAATCGAGTTTGATCGGTTGAACTATCAAGCAACGCTTCCCAGCGAGTTAAGCCTGGAAGGAACTTCGATCGAGCTAACAAATCCAATGCCCATCGCGCTCCATGTGACCAGAACCGCAAATCGCCACCCATAAACGAATCATCGCCCAAAGCGCCAAGCGGCAATGAGTTCAGAAATTCAAACGCTTCAGACGGATTGAGCCAAATGCCTTCGACTTTCCAGGGATACAGCACCCACTCGGTGATCGGAGTCGCGGATAATTGGGGGACTTCTCCGTCGATCGGGAACGCCAAAACTCGCGTCGTCCAGTTCTCCAGAGTTAGTGTGCCTTTTCGTCCCCGTTTCGGAGGCTCAGATTTTAGTCCTGGCAGTTTCAGTCCTAACGGCTCTAGAAAGGCTAAAAGTTCTGCTTGATTCATCGCATAAGGATGAACGGGAACACCCGGAACCGCTGGCATTGATTCCAATCTGCGCCACATTTCCCCCCACAAGAACAAGCCGCCATTTTGCGACTCCCCTTTTTGCGACTCCGTTGTTTGAGCGAGCCATCCACCGTGTAAAACTGCCATGCCAATCTACTCAAATAAAAGCAAATCGATCCAATCTGGGGCAAACCACTTCTGAATCTTCTGAGAAATCGAATGATCTAAGCCTAAATTTCTGCAAAATTTAATCTCAGCGATTGCAATTTTGATAACGCGAATTTAATAATCTTTCTATTTCATGAAGCAAGGTAACAAGCTGTATAAATCCCGTCGATTCGTTTCATTCTATCGCGATCGCTCAAAGGATGATTTCTTCGGTCTCTCTAATATTTCACTCCTCAATTCTGTCAATTTCCGCAAATAAAAAAGCAGCAAAAAGTATATCAGTGCTACGATTGCAAGGAGAAGAAACAAAGATGAAGAAAGGAAAAGACAATTCATGCAAGAGTTCGAGAAGTCAATATCCTTCGATGGTAGGGATATTCGACTCAAAGTAGGCTTGTTAGCACCCCAAGCTGGAGGAGCAGTTTTAATCGAGTCGGGAGATACGGCAGTTCTAGTAACTGCGACTCGTGCGAAAGCGAGAGAAGGAATCGATTTTCTCCCCTTATTAGTCGATTACGAGGAACGCCTGTACGCAGCCGGACGCATTCCCGGCGGATTCCTCAAACGCGAAGGTCGTCCCCCCGAAAAGGCAATCCTCACCAGCCGTCTGATTGACCGTCCGCTCCGTCCTTTGTTCCCCTCCTGGTTACGCGACGATATCCAGGTTGTGGCAACCACAATGTCGATGGATGAACGAGTACCGCCGGATGTATTAGCAGTGACGGGAGCCTCGATCGCGGTTCTCCTCGCGAAGATTCCGTTTAACGGTCCGATGGCGGCGGTGCGTGTGGGACTAGTCGGTGATGATTTCGTGATTAATCCGACTTATAGAGAAATCGAGTCGGGCGATTTAGATCTGGTTGTCGCGGGATCTCCGAATGGCGTGATCATGGTGGAAGCGGGCGCAAATCAGCTTCCAGAAGCCGACATGATCGAAGCGATCGATTTCGGTTACGAAGCAGTCCGCGATTTGATTCAAGCTCAACGCGATTTCATTCAAGAACTCGGAATCGAACTGGTTCAAGAAGCTGCACCAGAGATCGATCAAACGCTAGAAAACTTTATTCGCGATCGTGTGACCACTCCGGTTAAAGAAATCTTGGCGCGATTGGAAAAAGATAGAACTGTTCGCGATGCTGCGCTCGATGAAGTGAAAGCTTCCCTTGTTGCCGCGATCGGAGAATTGCCCGAAGAAGATCCGGTGAAAGTTGCTGCGGCGGCTGATGCTAAAGCATTGAGTAACACGTTCAAGGACGTAACTAAAACGCTGATGCGCCGTCAGGTCGTTGAAGACAATGTGCGGGTGGATGGTCGCCAGCTTGATGAAATTCGTCCGATCTCTTGTCGGGTTGGCGTTCTACCGCAGAGAGTTCACGGCAGCGGCGTATTTAATCGGGGATTAACTCAGGTCTTGTCGATCGCAACGCTTGGTAGTCCAGGTGACGAGCAAGAAATGGATGACCTGCATCCCGACACCGAAAAACGCTACCTGCATCATTACAACTTCCCGCCGTTCTCGGTCGGTGAAACTCGTCCGATGCGTTCTCCGGGTCGGCGGGAAATCGGTCACGGAGCCTTAGCAGAACGCGCGCTCGTTCCAGTTTTGCCCCCCAAAGAACAGTTTCCTTACGTGATCCGAGTCGTTTCGGAAGTGTTGTCTTCTAACGGTTCAACCTCGATGGGTTCGGTTTCCGGTTCGACGCTGGCATTGATGCACGCAGGCGTTCCGATCGTGAAACCTGTGAGCGGTGCGGCGATGGGATTGATCAAAGAAGGCGAAGAAATTCGCATCCTCACCGATATTCAAGGAATCGAGGACTTCTTAGGCGATATGGACTTCAAGGTCGCCGGAACCGACACCGGAATCACGGCATTGCAGCTCGATATGAAAATTACCGGGTTGCCGATGAATGTGATTGCAGATGCGATTCATCGGGCGAAACCCGCTCGACTGCATATTCTAGGTAAGATGCTCGAAGCGATCGACACACCTAGCGCAGAATTGTCGCCGTTTGCACCTCGCTTGTTGACAATCAAGATCGATCAAGATCAAATTGGTATGATCATCGGTCCGGGCGGTAAGACGATCAAAGGGATTACCGAAGAAACCGGAGCCAAGATCGATATCGCTGAAGATGGGACTGTCACGATTTCTGCGATCGAAGGTGAAAAAGCGAAACGTGCGAAAGCAATCATCCAAGGCATGACTCGCAAGTTGAGCGCGGGTGATATCTATGCAGGTAAAGTGACGCGGATTATCCCAATCGGTGCGTTTGTGGAATTCTTGCCCGGAAAAGAAGGCATGATTCACATTTCGCAACTGGCGGATCATCGAGTTGGCAAAGTTGAAGATGAAGTCACCGTGGGCGATGAAGTGGTCGTGAAAGTCCGCGAAATCGATAACCGGGGTCGAGTGAATCTAACTCGATTGGGCATTCATCCCGACGAAGCCACGGCTGCACGAGAAGCAGCAGCGAAATAACGGAATCTAGATGAATGAAGCGCGATCGTTGAAGAGATTTAGCGATCGCTCTTTTCTATTTGCCGTGATTTCAAGACGATATCGGTTCAAACAATGAATGCGATAGATTCTGCGTTAACCCGACGACGTTGTAGAGACGATTCGGCGAATCGTCTCTACCAGGATTTCGCGGTGGGACGACAATGAATTTACGGTTTCGCCGCTGCGGTCTGACACGTCGTTGAATCCGTCTGCACTGGAGGCATCAATGCCACAATATGCGGCACTGGGCGCGGCGTATAGCTCATCATTGATTCGCCCTTATACACCAAAGACGCACTCGCCCCCGAATCGAGCATGACCGCTTCTTTCAAACCTGCTTTCGATAACGCCTCACCCAGTGCAACCGAATTCACATAATCACCCGATACACCCACCAAAGGTCGATCGGCTTGATCAATTCCCCAAAAAGCCCGATCGCGTTCCGCATCAAACCCAAACAGCCCCCGGAACGTTTCTGCCGATTGCGGTTGTCCCTCTTTGACCAGCCACGCTCCAGCAACAAAGGCATCTTTCGCATCGGGCATTTCTGCGGCAATTCCTTCGCGGGTATTGTGTTTCAGCGGATCGAATGGGACAAACTTGATGGTTCGATCGCTAATCAAGACGAGCGGTCGCCCTTCGAGTTTTGGTAACGATCCTTGAGGAGCCGCCGCAAACGTTCCCGCGTAACTGCTCATCACAGGACCAATCATCTTATTCGAGTCGAGCATTTCTAGCGAGAAGAAGCCACCATCAACGCCAGCGATCGCGGGAGTTCCCTCCATAATTTCGCCAACTTGAAAGCGGCTCTTGGCGTGAATCGTCGTCGGTTTTCCGCCTGCTGCCATGATCAACGGCACTTTCCCGATCGTGGTTTTGATTAGTTCCACCGGGGCACTAAAGTTCAATCCATCTTGAATAAATGCGACGGGCGGTCCGCCACTTGCCACTTCTAGAACTTTCTCGATCTGCGACTGTCCGATCCGCGAAATGTTAAAGAGATTCTCAGATTCGGCTGCAAATAAATTCGCTTCATCGCTCATTGTCCAAGCGGCTTGATATCCGGCTGCGATCGCGGCTTGCTGTACCCGTTCATCGTTCTTGCCTTCAGGATAGACGAAGTACTTAATCGGAATGCCGAGATTCGCTTCTAGTGCCCGTTTCGATTCGGTCATCTCGAACGCTAGCTTGGCATCGTCCTTGATCTCACGTAGATCGGAGGGATGATTCACGCTGTGAGATGCGATCGTCACTAACGGATCTGCCGCCATTTCTTTGACCTGTGCCCAATTCATGCCCGGACGACCTCTCGGTTTATCGATCTTTGCGGGATAAATCGAGAACGCTGCCGGATAGCGGTACTTCTTCATCAAGGGATAAACATACTTGTAGTGTCCCAAGTAGCCATCATCGAATGTCAGTACGATCGGTTTCGGTGGCAGCGGAATTCCAGTTTTGAGATGTTCGACCAATTGATCCAAACTGATCGGAGTCAGTCCATTTTTCTGAATCAATTGGAAGTGTGCCTCTAATTCTTCAGGTGTGACATCGAAGAATACTTCTTTCTGAGCGATGATGTCGTGGTACATCATGATCGGCACTTTCGCCAGTCGTGCACGCGGATTGATTTGAGGAGAAGGAACCTCAGCAAATTCAGTTTTCCAGGCTTCTGCGAACCGTTTCGATTCAGCGTTGAAAGTCACAGGCTTGAAATCGTTTGGAACCGAAGTCGAAGCTTGATAGCCGATTTGAGTTCCTTGAGCGCAAACGGGCGCGATCGCGACATTCAAACTCGATTGCAGCGTGGGCGGTTTCTCAGCCACGTTCAACAGTGGAGGCGTGAGCGTGGTCATCTGAGTGGTATTCAGTCCTGAGCAAGCCGCGATCGAAATGGTTGCAGCACAAGACACGAACGAGAGCGCAAAACGTTTCCAGTACGATCGAGGAGCAACCCGCTTTGAGAAGCTCAGGAGACGATTCCAAGGCGACAATTTCATGGTGAAGGTGGGGTCAGGGTCACTGCTAAATATGTACTCGATCGATCAGCCATCACTAAGTCATGCAAATTACACAATTAGAGGGAGGCTTGTCAATCTTTTTCTCGCTAACCCCAGCTTCATCCGGTTAATTTGATCCGGTTAATCGCTCTAAAGAAATCCGCGCTGATTCTGCCACGTTTGAGTTATTGTCTTTTTCCAGGTAACGCAAGGCTGACAGGCTCTTTTCGCTCGGTAAGTTACCAAGCGCTTCTGCTAATCGTTGTCGAACGAGCCAATCTTCGGATTGGGCAAACCGTAAGATCGCGTCTACCGCTTCGATCGCTTTAATTTCTCCCAATGCTGCGATCGCGGCTTGCTGGACGACCACTTCTTCATTGTCTAGAGCTTGCAACAAGACTTCCTTCGCTCTCGGATCTTTCAAGTTTCCTAAAGCGACCGCTGCACTAAATCTGACAAGCCAATCGGTATCTTCGTAAAACGTTCGGACTAACGGCTCGAATGCTCTCAAGTCTTCGAGATAGCCCAGTGCGCCTGCGGCATCGGCTCGAATTCCATAATCCTTTTCAGTTTCGAGAATGTTTAGCAGAATCGGGAAACATTCGTCAGTTTGTTTGATCCCCAATGCGAAAACAGCCATCGATCGAATCTGCAAACTTTCATCATTTAGCACTTTCTTAATCAGCGGCACAGCTTCTTCCGCCGGAATATCCCGCAGATTTGCCAATGCAATCATGCGATCGCGACTATTCTCGCTGTCTAGTTGTTGGGAAATCTGCTCGATGCTGAAACTCATATTTTTCACAAATCTTAAAAGTGATAATTTTATTGTGGCAGAATTGCGCCGAAGAGAGCGGTGTGAGATCAAGAACGATCGCAACGCCAGATACAAAAGCGACGGGAGCAAACACACTCCCGCCGCTAACCTCAATTGCAAGCTTGACTAATCGGGTAAATCGACTCGATTACCATTTTCGTCTTCGTAATACATCGGAGGCTCAACCGCAAAGTTATTAATCTGACCCGATTCGGTGATTACATAGCCGTCAGTTGTTTTCAAATCGGTATCTGCTTCTGCCTCGACTGCGGCTTCAAGATTATGAATGTTTTCTTCGACATTGACACCGGATGGAATACGTTCGTCAGGGGGATTCACATCGGTCGGCTGTGCTGTCTGAACTGCCCAGTGGTCATTTCCGGCTGCCCCTCTTCCGGGTTCTGCGGATGCTGGAGATGATAAATTTTCTTTTTCTACGTTTGACATAGTTTTTACTCTCAGAATTCACTATGGTTCTGAAGATATCCCGATCGCGCTTTGTAAAATTCCCTCGATCGAAGTAGCTTGCCCAACCCAAAGACAGAAACACTTGAGTGTTAAATTTATTCAAATTCATCGAAATCCGCGCAGAGTCAGGATTTGACAGCCTCTATTTAATTCATTACAGCATTCAATACTGAGAAAAAACTTGGGCTTTGTATAGTAGAAGCAACCGAGTTCCATTAAAAATATGGCGGATCAAAATCGTTCTTCCAATGGATTTTTGTCATTCTTGTTAGGTGTAATCGTCATGGCGATCGCAGGTGGCGCGTTCTATTTCTTCACTCAGCGACAGGCGACGGCTCCCACGACTTCTCCGATCGCCAATGCCCCGACCACGGTTGCTCCTGTGTCTCCCGCTGTGCAATCTCCCGCTACAAGTCCCGCCGCAACTGATACACTTCCTCCTGCCCCGACGGTGAATCTTCAAATCAATCATGCCAACGGTTCAACCGCTCGCTTAACTCAACTCGCCTTTAACGAAGACAACATTACCGCAGATCTCACCGTCACCAATGGCTTCAAACAACCGATCAAACTGAATAATGCTGATAATTTTGTAATCAAAGATAACTTCGGTAATCAATATAACTTAGCGGCTCCACCCGAAAATGAAGACATCCAGATCGCACCCGGTACAACATTGAAAGGGCAGTTCGTTTTTAAAGGTCGCCTCGCTCCGAATGTTTCCTCGATCGCAGTGATCACAAATGACAAATTCGGCTCAAATGCCAGATTCAGCGCCACACCGAAACTGGTCTTTAACGTTCCACTCGAAGGAGGCGCGAAATGAAGCGGCTAGCATTCGGTTTGGGATTTAGCGTTCTGATGCTATCTTGTCGCACAACTGAACCACCTACAACAACGGCGATCGCGGTTTCTACCCCTGCGGTGACTCGCTTAGAAACCCCCACCGTGATTCAGCCAACTCGCCTTGAATCAGCGTCCAGTGCGCCAACGAGCACAACGACGATCAGCGTTCAGCAAGCCATTACCGATTTGCAAGCTCAAAGAACCTCAGAGGGATTGAAGGTGAACTTACCTGAAAATATTCTGTTCGACTTTGACAAAGCGGAGATTCGACCCAGCGCCAAGCCAACGCTACAAAAACTCAGCGTATTGTTAAAAACCTACCAAACTGCGCCCAGTGAAATTCATGGACACACGGACAGTAAGGGCAGCGACGACTATAATCAGGGTCTATCAGACCGTCGCGCCCAAGCTGTGAAAACTTATTTAGTTCAGAACTTTCAGGTAAACGGCGATCGCTTAACTCCAAAAGGACTCGGCGAAACGCAACCGATTGTACCCAACGCAAAACCCGATGGCTCTGATGATCCTGAAGGTCGTCAGAAAAATCGCCGCGTCGAAGTGATTATTCGCAATACGGCTCCTTAGCGCCGTTGACTGAGTAAAGCTTGATATGAGATCGAGAAGTCTTCTTCCGTAATCTGCAAATTCGCAGGTTCGGTCATGCCCTGAGCGCGATACCGTCGAATCGCTTGTAATGCAGCTTGATTGCTCAAGAGTGCTAGATCTGCACCATTCCAGCCCTCGGTTTGAGTCGCGATCGCGGCTAAATCCACATCGGCTAACGGTCGATCGACATTGTGAACTTGCAGAATTGATAACCGACTCGATTGATCCGGGAGCGGCACTTCAATCTGCAAATCCAATCGCCCCGCTCGTAATAGTGCTGCATCAAGTTCGTCTGGTCGATTGGTTGCACCGATTAATAGAACCGTTCCGCAGTCTTGAAGTCCATCTAACTCTGTGAGCAGTTGACCGACAACGCGATCGCTAACTCCCGAATCACCGCTGAATTTTCCACGCGCTGGAGCCAAGGTATCAATCTCATCAATAAACACCACACAAGGCGAAGCTTGACGCGCTTTATTAAACAAATCTCGCACTTCTTGTTCTGCGGCTCCGACCCAACGACTCATCAACTCTGCACCATTGACTGCAATAAAGTTTGCTCTCGCTTGAGATGCGACCGCTTTTGCTAACAATGTTTTTCCAGTTCCAGGTAAGCCCCAAAGTAAGATACCGCGAGGTGCTTTCGCTCCGGTCTGTTTAAACAATTCAGGATAAAGCATTGCACCTTCGACTGCTTCTTGTAGGGTTCGCTTGATGTCTGCTAATCCGCCGATCTGTTCCCAAGCAATGTTCGGAGATTCGACTTCGACCGATCGTAGAACTGAAGGCTTAATTTCTTTGAGCGCTTGGAGAAAATCAGATTGTCCGATCGACAATTCTTCGGGCACTGATTCCAAAGAAGGAACCTGTCTTCGGAGCGCAATGTAAGCAGCTTTTTGGCAAACAGCTTTAAGATCTGCACCGACCATTCCAACGGTCTGATCTGCGATCGCTTCCAGTTCAACCGAATTCAAAGGCATCGATCGGGTCAAAATCTGGAGAATTTCCAAGCGTCCGTCTCGATCGGGAACGCGGAACTGAATTTCTCGATCGAATCTTCCGGGTCTTCTCAGTGCTGGATCAAGATGATCCGGGCGATTCGTAGCCGCGAGAACAATCACGCCTTTCGTTTGAGCAAATCCATCCATTAACGTGAGCAACTGAGCTACAACGCGCTTTTCGACTTCGCCTTCGACTTTAGCGCGATCGGGTGCGAGACTGTCAATTTCATCGATGAAAATAATACAGGGAGTCGAAGCGGCAGCTTTCTCGAAAATGCCTCGGAGTCGGGCTTCAGCTTCTCCGTAATATTTGCCCATCACTTCGGGAGCCGCGATCGCAATGTAGTTCACGCCCAACTCTTGAGAAAGCGATCGAGCCGTCAAAGTTTTCCCGGTTCCTGGTGAGCCTGCTAACAACACCCCTCGAATCGGCTCTAATCCCAATTTTGCCAAGACTTCTGGACGTTTTAGCGGCAATTCTACTAATTCGCGCAATTCCTGTAAAACTTCCCGCAGACCGCCAACGTTTTGCAGCGAAACCGGATTTTCAGAAGGCGGAGTCACGACTACTTCTGGAGCGGGTGCAGATTGAGGACGGCTCACCCCAGTATTGCGAGGAATACTGCTAAAAGCTGCGCCTCGATTGATTTGCACATTCGCTTTTAGTTCACCTTTTTCTGCTTTTTCTTCTAGCACTTTTGCGAGTTCTAGCAGTTGTTCAAATCCTTTAAACAGTTCGCTCATGATGTTACTGAGTTCTGGGGAAGACTATTAGGGATTGTGCCCATCTCGCTCTGTTGAATTATGAGAAGTCTGAATTCGTTTGATTTTCTGCGTTTGGCAATGTTTAGCGGCAAAGGAGGTGTCGGAAAATCGACGCTATCTAGTGGCTTTGCTCGCAGATGGGCGAAACAGTTTCCGACTGAACGAATTTTGCTGCTTTCAACTGATCCGGCTCATTCGCTCGGTGATGTGCTGCAAATGGAGGTGAACAATACAGCCCGATCGCTCGAAGATTTACCGAATCTGAGTGTCAGAGCGTTAGATTCGGGATTGTTGCTCAAAGACTTCAAAGCGAACTATGGCGAAGTTCTAGAACGATTGGTCGAGCGTGGTAGCTTCGTAGAAAAAGGCGACCTTTCATCGGTTTGGGATTTGAGCTGGTCGGGACTCGATGAACTGATGGGAATTCTAGAGATTCAGCGATTGTTAAAGGATCAAATTGTCGATCGCATTGTGGTTGATATGGCTCCCAGCGGTCACACTCTAGCACTCTTCAATCTGATGGATTTTCTGCAAGAATTCCTCGCTGCATTAGAACTCTTTCAACAGAAACACCGCACGATGAGCGAGACGTTTACCGGACGCTACACGCCGGATGAAGTCGATCGCTTTCTTGAGTCAATGCAGCAAGATTTAACTTACGGAAGAGAGCTATTACAAGATCGATCGCGTTCTGCTTGTTTTATTGTTGCGATCGCAGAATGGTTAAGCCTACGAGAATCACAACGCTTCCATCAATCTCTAGAAACACTACAAATCCCATTCGGTGGAATCTTTATCAATCAAATTCACAACGGTAATGAAGCATTAATTCAAAAATTCCAAGATACATTTGAACCTGGATCAATCATTACGATTCCACAACAGAATGAAGAACCGATCGGCGGAACTGCGATCGATTATCTAATCTCTCAAATCGGCGCTTCTAGTTCAATCTCAATTGCGCCATCTATTCAACCTTCGATCAAACTGCCAGATTTCATCGCGGAAGGTCGCAAACTGCTGTTAATTGGTGGAAAAGGCGGAGTCGGAAAAACAACGGTTGCAGCCGCGATCGCGCTTAATCTCTCACAACAGCATCCAGATAAAAAAATTCGCGTCATCTCAATTGATCCGGCTCATTCCTTGGGTGATGCGTTTGGGACTCAACTTGGACATAAAGCGATCGAGCTTTCTCCAAATTTGAGCGCTCAGGAGATTGATGCTCGATCGATGCTCGATGATTTTCGTGAAGCTTACCTTTGGGAATTGGCAGACATGATGAGCGGCGAAACTGGAGATGAATCGCTACAAATTGCTTACACTCCAGAGGCATGGCGAAAAATTATGGCTCAAGCTCTTCCAGGAATCGAGGAAATGCTTTCACTCATTGAAGTGATGGAACTTCTTGATTCCCAAGCACAAGATTTGATCATTCTCGATACGGCTCCGACCGGGCATCTTTTACGATTTCTAGAAATGCCTTCGGTTCTCTCAGATTGGTTAGCCTGGATTTTCAAGCTCTGGCTGAAATATCAAAACGTGATTGGTCACACTGAGTTCATGGGTCGCTTAAGAACACTGCGGCAGCGAATTGTTCAAACGCATAAAAAGCTACAGAATGCTGAACATACGGAATTCATTGGAGTCGTGCAGAATCGATCGACCATTCTTGCCGAAACTGAACGCTTGATCCAATCCTTAGAACAGTTGCAAGTTCATCAGCGATATGTTGTTCACAACCGAGCCGAACAATCGATCGACTCATTTGGCGGAAAAGCGATCGTCACTCTTCCAAACATTTCCGCCGAGCTTCCACCCTTCGCCCAACTCGAAAAAGTCGCAGAACTCCTGCGATAGAATAAAAGAATGTCTTAAAGGTGACTGTCGATCGCATTCACCCGCCCGGAAATGAATCTCCGGGCTAATTGAGGAAAGTCCACTAAACTGGACTAAGACCCTCGACATCCCCTCCGAGTCCGCTTCAGCGGGGTTTCCCCTGCCAGCCCGGAGATTCATTTCCGGGCGGGATGTCACCGCAGCGGAGTATCTCTCAATACCGTTAAAGCACTTTCTAAGACCATTTCGATCGACGTGCGGAAATCTCATGACTCAAACTCGATCTCAACCAAAACTGTTAACTGCTGAGGAGTATCTGGCTTATGACGACGGCACAGATACCCGATACGAGCTTGTGGATGGAGAACTAATCGAGATGCCGCCAGAAAGTGATGCAAATAATGATGTTGCCAAGCGCATTTTGTTTGAACTTCTCAAGCATTTCCCAATCAATCTCATCGCCTACAAAGACACTGAGATTGAAGTGTCTGGACGACTAGCAAGATGCCGCCTTCCTGATTTAATGGTTCATACCGAAGAGTCGAAAGCAGCACTGGAACAAACCAATCGCGCTACCATCACTCACGAAATGCCTGCTCCCGCGATCGTGATCGAAGTCGTTTCTCCTGGCACAATCAATCGAGATCGAGACTACCGCCACAAACGCACCGAATACGCCGCCCGTTGCATTCCTGAATACTGGATTATTGACCCACAGGAGCAGCAAATCACACTCTGCATTTGGGACAATGGACAATATGAAGACCAAGTCCGACGCGGCGACGAACAATTGCAGTCTCAAGTCGTGCCTGCGTTCGCGCTCACGGTGAAGCAAATTCTCAACATTTAAAACCCAATCCCAACCGAGAGCGCGTATCCTAAGAAGAGTGTGAAGTTTTCTAAACTCCTAACCTAATCTATGAAATGTATCATCGATCGCCGTGCTCAGTTTTCGGCAAGTCATCGGTACTACTTGAGCGAACTGAGCGAAGCGGAGAACGTCGAGCGATTCGGGGCTTGTAGTCGATCGCCCGGACATGGACACAATTATGTGCTGTATGTCTCGATGCTGGGAGACCTCGACGAATATGGCATGGTGCTCAATCTGTCCGATGTGAAGCACGTGATCAAGCGCGAAGTCACCAGTCAGCTTGATTTTTCCTTCCTGAACGATGCTTGGGACGAATTTCAGCAAACCCTTCCCACCACCGAACACATTGCACGATCGATCTGGAAACGACTGGAATCGCATTTACCGATCGTCAAAATCCGACTGTACGAACATCCCGAACTCTGGGCAGATTATCTAGGAAACAATATGGAAGCCTACCTCACGATCAGTACTCATTTCAGTGCCGCTCACCGTCTCGCTCGTCCTGATCTGAGCTACGAAACGAACTGTGAAATCTACGGTAAGTGTGCTCGTCCGAATGGTCACGGGCATAACTATCACCTCGAAGTCACAATCAAAGGTGAAATCGATCCGAGAACGGGAATGATTGCAGATTTAGTTGCATTCCAGAAAGCGGTTGATGATTATGTAGTGGAACCGTTTGATCACACGTTCTTAAACAAAGATATTCCTTACTTTGAGAAAGTCGTACCGACGGCTGAAAATATTGCTGTGCATATTCGTGATTTGTTGGAAGATCCGATTCAGCAGATCGGGGCACAGTTGTACAAAGTGAAATTGATTGAAAGCCCGAATAATTCTTGTGAAGTGTATGGGGCAAACGCGACAGACCCGATCGCACTTTCGATGCGTGAGCCTGAATTTGCAAAGGTGTAACTGATTGACAGTCTATCTCTCAAATAGAGGTAGACTGTTTTCTCAGAGGAACTTTCAAAACAGCAGGGGCATCGAGAGAATTATCCTTTGCAAAACAGTGCCATGCGTCGAACCGTTCGCTTCTTTTTGCACAGTACGATCGCGCTTTTTGTCGTCTTCGTCAATGCGCTGATGATTCAACTCATCTTCCATGCGCCGATGCCCGTTGGCGGACAGATCGCAGGATTACAAATTCGATCGCTGTTTATTCCTGGTCAAGCCGTCACTTGTACTCAAACGGCATCGAAGCAGCATTGCAGTATTTCATTGTTCGATCGTCCGTTAGAACTCACGATGACCTCAGTGCGAAAAGAAATGAAGCAGTGTCAACTCTCCTACGCAGGTCGAACTGCAAAGTGTGAAGAAAATTTTCACGCTCTGATCGCTGGCGGTTGGATGCCTGTGATCGCAACGGATAGTACTTTAGGTTTAAGTGCGGAGCAAATCGCAGAACTCAGAGAACACTATCCACAGCGGAATTTCTTTTTGCACTACATTGGGGAAGATCAATTGCAGTGGCTGGCGACGGGAATTGCGATCTCCGCTGGACTGCTAACCTTTCTCTTCGGCTGTCTACACTTCTCAGAAAAAGGGCTATTTCTCGGATTTGGATTGGTTGTATTCATTGCAACTTGGATCATTTCAAATGCTTTCATTTGGGGGCTTGGATACGTCGATTAACTTGCTAGTTTTCCGGCTCTAATCGTCTGACTCGCCGTTCTAGTGCTGCCATACGCTCCTCAAGAGAAATGTGCTCCGATTCGTTCGTGATTGAATATCCAATCAATCGATCGACCAGTCGAACTAATCGATCGATGTCTTCACGTTGCCGAATTTGACCATTCTGTAAGTCTCTCTGCGATTCCAACAGTTGGCTGAGTGTCGGCACGATTTGATCGAGTTCTTGTTGGTGTCTCAACTGGCTTTCTTGCAACTCACGCTGCACCGCTAACATTTGCTCGATCGTTCTTTGAATCTCTTCCGGGGTCATAATCAGTCTCATCTATGTAAGTTCATTTTATCTACGATCGCTCGAATTCATCACAATCCTCGCATCGCTAATAAAGCGGTTCCATAAGCCGCCTCAGTCTGAATTGCACTTTGCACCAAAACACCGAGATGACGTTGCCGCATTGCTGTCCAAGCTGTATTTTTTGCTCCTCCTCCTGCGGTCAATACTCGCTTTAAGGGTGTCGCACCGAACGATTCCAGCAGTCGGTATCCTTGGGCTTCGATTCTTGCCATACTGTCTAGCAAGCCGTGGAGAAATTCAACTCGATCAATAGGTCGCGGTTCTAATCGAGGTGCAAGTGTTGGATCGTTGATTGGAAAGCGCTCTCCCGGTTGCAACAATGGATAGTAATCGAGTGGACTTTCATAAGATGGAATGCGATCGCTGAATTCCCGCAGTTCATCTGATGTAAAAAAGTGCTGCAACACTGCGCCACCTGTATTAGAAGCGCCACCGACTAACCATCTATCTTTGTAACGATGACTATAGATACCGAAGTCTGCTCGATCGACCCGAACATCACTCAATAGCTTTAGTACCAAGGTTGATCCTAATGAAGTAACAGCATCGCCACTATTCCTAGCTTTACTAGCAATAAAAGCAGCAATACTATCGGTCGTTCCTGCACAGATTTGGCAAGTGGATGGAATGTTGTATTGTTGAGCGATCGTGCTTTGAATTGGTGCGATCGCGCTTCCGGGTTCTAATACGATCGGTAACAATTCCTGTAATGGCAACCAGTCTGGATACTTTAATCGCTCCACATCATAACCAAGCTTCAAACTATTGTGATAGTCACTAATTCCTAGCTGCCCATGTAGCTGAAATGCTAACCAGTCTGCTTGATGGAGAAAGTATCTAGCATTTGAAAAGTCTTGATAGTTCGATCGCCACCAAAGTAACTTTGCAAGGCTCGATGTCGCACTAATAACGGTATGTTGTTCAGGGGCAATATTGCGAATCTGGTCTAACACGCTTGCGCCACGAGCATCGTTATACATCAAAGGCTCAGTAAGAGGCACTCCAAAGCGATCGCACAATAGAACAGTTGAGGAAGTCCCGTTAATTGCAATTCGAGCTAAACGCGATCGGACTTCAATCGATAATGCTTCTAACAGTTGCCATAACATCTGATCCCAAGCGTGAGAAGCACTCACACTGGTTTGAGCAATAATCTCATTGTTTCGATTAATTGCGATCGCTCTTGCGCCGGACGTTCCGAAATCAATTCCAAGGTATAAATCCATAAGTCGTTAAGAATATTCAACAAATCTTTTCAAATCGAATTCAATCTTCTTAGAATAGCGGTCAAAAATGAACCGAGTTTTGAGGAGAAATGGTATTAATGTATACCTTTGATATTGTTGGAGTCTCTCCAATCTTGTCTTTCTTCAATCAACAACAAAACATTCTTGAAAAAAATCAATCCACCGGAGTCGAATACGTTTCTACGTTTGAATGTACACTCGATGCGTTAATCCACTCAGTTGAAACGGTCAGTCTTCAACACGAGTGGCACTTAGACGAAGTTGTGGCAACCGTCGTGAAGTTCTGGATGCACAATTCTGATCTCGTTCATCACTGGAAAGATCGACTTCAAGATGCTGGAAAAGAGAGCCTGCTTGTGAGTCGAGTTGCCGATATTCACGCCCTCAAGAACGAGTTTGAATTGTTACTTTAGAATCGGAAACTTTAGCACTTCCGAACTCTTTCTTGGGTAGGACGTAGGAACCGAGCAAATACCGTTTTACTGAAAAATAGTTTAGAGGTGTTGCTATGGAAACTCAGGACAAAGTAATGTCACTGCCACATTTAAGAGAACTCGGAATTACCCGCGAAATGGTCTTCCCAATCGGGCTGGGTGGAATGCCGATGTCAATCCGCGATCGCCCTTCGGAAGACCAATCGATCGCAACAATTCACAAAGCTTTAGAACTGGGTGTAACACTGATTGATACCGCTGATGCTTACTGTCGCGATGAATCTGATAAGCATCACAATGAGAAACTGATTTATAAAGCGCTGCAACAATACTCCGGTGATAAAAGCCAAGTGATGGTTGCCACAAAAGGCGGATTGATGCGTCCGAATGGAGCTTGGACACAGAACGGCGATCCGGAGCATCTACGCCAAACAATTCGCGAAAGTTTTAAAGCGTTGGGTGATAAACCGATCGACGTTTGGCAATATCATTCGCCTGATCCGCATTACTCGATCGAAGATTCCTTAACACCCGCTAAAGAGGCTCAGAACGAAGGATTAGTTCGCTACGTCGGTGTTTCTAACTTCAGCGTTGATCAAATTAAACGGGCACGAGATGTGGTCGAAATTGTCTCGGTACAAAACCAATACAATCCTTGGCATCGCAACCCTGAATACGATGGTGTGCTCGAATATTGTGAATCCGAAGGGATTACCTTTTTACCTTGGAGTCCATTAGGTGGTTCGGGTCGGGTGAACCAACTGAAACAATTTAGTGGAATTGCAGATTTAGCGGCTGAAAAAGAACTCTCAATCTATAGTTTGATTTTGGCGTGGATGCTGTCGAAATCGCCTGTGATCGTACCGATTCCAGGTGCAAGTAAACCGGAGAGCATTGCGGATTCGGTGAAGGCAGCACAGGTTCGATTAGATCCGATGGAAATTGCGATCGTCGAGGATGCGATCGCGAATGTTTGATATCGATCGGGATTCCCATTAATGAATGGTTGTGCGATCGCAAAATCGTGTAGAGACGACCCGGCGGGTCGTCTCTACGTCATTGGGTAAACGCAATATTCATCGCATTGGCGTTTCAAAATTAACGCGGAATTTCTCTAACTGCCGCCTGTGCCTCTTTCCGCAATCCATCTGCAATCCGGAACAATTCCCGCCCATTCCGCAGATGATGATCATCATAGTTATTCGTAAAATAATTCAACTCATCAATCCCATCACTCAACTGATTCAAACAGTAATATAAATTTGCAGCGGCTCCAGCAGCACTGGGAGGATTCGGAATCGATCGAAAATTCTGCTGTGCTTTCGCCAATAGTTCCTGACATTCTTCCAGATACGCCTGGAAATTCTCCATCAATTCATCATCAAACGGATCAGCCGCAAGCTCATTAATTTGCGATTTTAATGGTCGAATAATTTGATTGAGAATACGATTCACGGACGTAAAGAGCTTCAACCAAAGCTTTAATTGTTGATCCGCATTCTGTTCTGCTTCTCGCTGCTTTCGATAGTTTGCTTGTGCGGCTTCAGTTCGCTCTCTTCTCGATCGCGCTTCTGCTTCCGAATAGCCAGCTTCAGAATACTTTAATTGCTGATCATACGATCGACGACTCTGCGGATCGCCTAAGACTTCATAAGCAGCATTGATGCGAGAAATTCGATCGTGACTTGCGGTGGCACGATTGCTATCGGGGTGGAATTGTTTCGCCAACCGTCGATAAGCTTGCTTGATCTCTGCTTGGGATGCCGTCGGATCAAGGTCGAGAACTTGGTAGTGGGTGAGGGTGTGAGTTGCCATCCTGCCATTCTAAAAGGCGAATCGGGTTGGGAGCTAGGCACTAGAGGATCGGTTTTTTGTCAACCAATTTCCACCTTTTTGCGGGTTTCCCTAGCTCCCAAAATCCCTAGCCGTTCAGCATAGCAGCAGGCATCGTCAATTCAGGATCTTGGAACAGTGCTGTACTGAGATAGCGTTCACCAAAGCTCGGCTGAATCATCACAATCAGCTTGCCCGCATTTTCAGGACGCTTACCGACTTCGATCGCGGCTTTCAGTGCCGCACCGCTGGAAATTCCCGAAAGTAATCCTTCTTCCCGTGCCAATCTGCGACTGTATGCGATCGCATCATCATCCGACACAGCAATCACTTCATCGATCAGATTCACATTCAGCACAGGCGGTACAAATCCGGCTCCGATTCCTTGAATCTTGTGCGGTCCCGGTCGTCCACCAGAGAGTACCGGACTATTCGAGGGTTCAACTGCGATCGCTTTAAAACTCGGTTTGCGCTGCTTAATCACTTCTGCGACTCCAGTGATCGTTCCACCCGTCCCGATCCCCGCCACGATGAAATCAACTTCGCCTTCGGTATCTTCCCAAATTTCTGCGGCGGTCGATTCCCGGTGAATCTGAGGATTCGCCGGATTACGGAACTGTTGCAGCATGTAAGCGTTCGGGGTCGTATCCACAATATGCTGTGCGCGTTGGATACAGCCTGCCATGCCCTCGATCCCCGGAGTTAATTCGAGTTCGGCTCCGTACGCTCTCAGCATGGCGCGACGTTCAGAACTCATCGTTTCCGGCATCGTCAAGATCAATCGATAACCTTTCGCTGCTGCCGCCATCGCGAGAGCAATTCCAGTATTTCCCGAAGTCGGCTCGACTAACACCGTTTTTCCGGGCGAGATTAATCCTTCACGCTCTGCTGCCAAAATCATACTGATCCCGATTCGGTCTTTCACCGAGGCGGACGGGTTCATGCCTTCGAGCTTTGCCACGATTCGAGCGACGCAGCCTTCGGCTTGAGGAATACGATTCAGTTGGACAAGGGGGGTGTGTCCAATTAAAGCGGTCACATTTTGAGCAATACGCATAAGACGAGTGGGGGGTAAAAAACGCGAATCGAGAAAACTAGATGTAATACATGAAATCAAGCTGGCGACGCGCATCCCGGCGTTCTCGCAGATCTTTCAGCGTGTATTTCTGAAACACTGAATTCGCCGCATCGTTCGCCTCTTGCCAAATCTCACAGACGACTGACCCTTCTAGGGTTTTACCAGATTTCAAAGCCGTTTCTTGATTGATTGGTTGATTGTCGAATCCTTCAAGACATGCCAACACATCGAACAGAGTAATTTTCCAGGGATCTCGCGCCAAGAGATAGCCGCCTTTGGCTCCCCGCTGCGATCGCACAATGCCACCCCGGCGTAAAGTTGCCAAGAGTTGTTCGAGATAGCGATCGGGAATATTTTGCTGAGCCGAAATTTGACGAATTTGCAGGGGTTCGCCGCTGTCATACGCGACGGCAAGCTCGATCAGCGCCAACAGCGCATACTCACTTTTACAGGAAATCTCCACGGGCGTTCTCTGGGATCAGGTTAACAGGCTTTCTTCTAGTATACTCCGGTTTCTCACTAGGGTTTTGTAGGTTTTCTAAATGTCATAAAAAAAGCCCCGCACCTTGCGGGGCTACTTCTCAGATTGAGATCACATTAGAACGAAAAGGTCGTCCGAATCGTACCGACATAAACGGTGTCGTTGGCGTTATTGTGCTCAGGGTTGAAGATCACGATAATGCCAGGAGTGATCGCGATGTTGTTGTTCAACCGCAGACGATACAAGCCTTCCAGATGGAACGAGGTATCGGGATCGTCTGCCAAATCGCTGCTGGTTACTTTCGGAGGCATCCCAAAGATCACGCCCGCCAAGTTGCCTTTGCCGCCCAAGTCTGGGAACGCCAGCGTCACAGCCCAGTTGAGGATGTCCGCTTCATTCGCGCTTCCTGACGCATAAGCTTTTGTCAAACCGCCCCAACCGGACAGGACGAAGTTCGGGGTGATGCGGAAGCTTCCTTGAATCCCGAAATTATCGGTTGTTGTGGGGACACCGCCACCAAACGGAGCATTGGACAGGCGGCTACCCGTTGAGGAAGTCGCAGCAACGTTACCTGCACGATCGTATCCGCGAACGTAGGTGAAACCGACTTCTGCACCCGGCGCAAAGCGGAAACCAAGCTGAGCGAGCGCTGCACTCGAACCGCTAATCAGACCACGAGAACCACCTGGATCTTGTCCTTCATCCGCGATGTAACCGAGAGATAGCGTAAGCGCATTGCCCAGAGGCAGGTTCGCAGTCACACCCGCACCGCTGACTACGTTGGGCGATCCACCTTGACGATAGATCGGGTTGAAGCGACCGAAGCGCGAGATCGATCCTTGTCCGTCACTTGCCAGTAAGGGGTTGAAGTTGTTGACGTTGTTGTAGAACTCACCGTTAATGGCATCGATCGTGATGTTTCCACCGTTGCCGATCGGGAAGCGATAGAACAATTTATCCACGATCGCGGAGTTACCGCTTGCGCCGCCACCCTCGAAGGATAAGCGAGCCATGTTCGTTCCGGTTGCACCGGGAGCCGCTGCGCTACCGACACCGAAATCCGTGATGTTCCGAGCTTGAATCCGGGTGACTAAGGTGTCTTGACCTGTGAAGCTGGTTCTCAAGCTCAAACGCACTCGGTTACTGAAGGTGGTGTTATCGTCTACCGTGCCTGCTCCAAAGGGCGCTGCGGCTCCACCAGCAGGGGTCGTTCCAACAGCTTTGAAATCGCCTTGTGCACCGGAGATGGCGAAGATTGCTTCCCCTTGCAGTTTGGTGGTGGTCGAGAATTGTTGTTTCTCTAAGGTGGTGGTGCGGGCTTCGAGTGCATCGACCCGACCGCGAATCGTTGCCAATTCAGCGGCGAATTGTTCTTGGAGTTGTTGCAGAGTTGCTAAGTCTTCTTTCTTAACGAGGTCTGCGGTGGAAGCCGCGATCAATTCGTTGATGCGATCGAGACAAGCGTTTAAACCCGCCGCGAATTCAAAACGGGTCGTTGCACGGTTGCCTCGGAAAGTCCGATCAGGATAACCCGCGATACAGCCGTAGCGTTCAACCAGCGATTGGAGGGCTTGGAATGCCCAATCGGTTGGGCGGACATCAGAAAGCTGAGAAACAGAAGTGACTTGTCCAGCGTCGTTTGCTGAGACGGTTCCTTCGTTGCTGTAAGCGTTAACTTGATCGAGCGGAGCAATTGTCTGAGTCGGTTCAGTCTTAACTTCCGATGCGCTTGCCAGTCCAGCAGCACCGATCGTAGCCGAGACAGTCAGCGTTGCGCCGAGCAGTACTGGATTTACCAGCAGCGATTTCCACAAATGATTAACCATGATCACTTCCGTATTCACACCATCGAATAAAGAGCGTTGAGAGCCTACTTCTAGAGGCAGAGTACAACGTCTTCAACAGTATAGTCTAGTACAATCTTTTGACCGAACTCATTGAAAATTTCAATCATCAACAAATTTACGGATGCGATTGGCTTGCATCGATTGTTGTGATCCACAACACAGCGCAATCTTTACAGAATCTTCATTGAATTCCGCTGAATGCCAGAGACAAGATCCTTCTGAGGACGATGCAAGAGATAGATCAAATCGATAGCATAAGTTCTGTGAAGGGTAATAGGGCGCTCATGATGAGATTCGTTTCAGATCCAGCGACATCGCTCAAGATTGAGAAAATGCAGGAGCGCGTAAGGTGGCGCAATCCGAAGATTGTCGATCGAGAAATTGATCAAACTCGATTAGTAATTGACGATGCGAAAGAGCAAGAAGCTTTTTCGTTTCTGGTGATTGGAGATAGTGGATCAGGACGACATCCCGGACATTCTCCACAGCGCAGAATCACAGAACAGATGTTGCCGCATCGTGAGGATTGTCGCTTCATTTTGCATACGGGAGATGTGGTGTATCTGGTGGGATCAAGCGAGTTTTACCCACAGAACTTTATCGAGCCGTATCGGGAATTCATTGTCGGCGGCGAGAACCCGAAGAAGGTTTCATTTGATCAAATGGTGTTCAATCTGCCGTTTCTGCCTGTCTTGGGAAATCATGATTATTATGATCTGCCGATTTTTTATGGGGTGTTAGCGCAGCTTTCTTATCCGGTGCGACGAGTTTTGCGATCGCGCATCGATTTCGATATTCGCTTTCACGGGTCGTATCAAGGAAGAGCATTCGCCCAAGCGTTTATGGATATGCTCTCGATCGCAGATCAGCAAGGGAAACTTGCAGCACATCTAGATCAGCATTACACCGCAAAAACTTCGACCGGACGCTGTTTGAAGTACGAACCAGGATTATTCACGCGCTTGCCGAATCGGTATTACACGTTTCGTTATGGTGGGATTGATTTCTTTGCGCTGGATTCTAATACGATCAATGAGCCAGTATTGCCTTCAACTGATGCGGGCGATCGACAAAAACTGATCGAACAGCGAGATGCGATCGAACGAGAGATGCAGCAGTTGATGATAGAGATTACGCAACTGGATATCAATCAGCCAGAGCAATCCGATCAAGCCGATGATATGCGGGTGAAATTGCAGCAGCTTGAAGAGATCCAACTAGACATTGAGAAACAGTTGAATCCACCTACGAATGTATCTGTCGATTATGAGCAATTGGATTGGTTACGCGATCGATTAGTTCAGTCTTGGAATGATCCCGAAGTGCGGGGGCGAATCATTTATTTTCATCATCCACCGTATGTGACGGAAGCAACGAAATGGTATCAGGCACAGACTTTCGCGATTCGATATCGATTGCGGCAAGTGTTTGATGATGTCGTGAAACAGATTGATTTGAAAGGTCGCCCGATTGTTGATTTAGTTCTGAACGGTCACGCTCATTGTTTTGAATATCTCACGACAGTAGACACAGGACATGCAGACTCAAACATCAATTGGGTCGTTTGTGGTGGGAGTGGGTATAGTTTGCGGCGACAACGGGAAGAAGGGGCTGAAATTACAGAGCAAGAGGGTTCTGAGGAAAAGATTGTTGCAAAATCACAGTTGTTTGTTGGACGAAGTGGGCAAGGCAGCAATAAACAGCGACCGTATTCGTTTCTGAGAATTGATGTCACAGCAGATGATTCGGTGAAGTTTATTCTGCGTCCTTATGTGTCGGAGTGGTCGAGGCGACAATGGCACGATCGAGCACTTGATCCCATAGTCATTGGATGATTTTGTGATTGGATGATTACACAGCAAACATTGATTGAATTTCTCGATCGCTTTTTTCAAGTGGAGCAATACTCCGAAGATGAGCGAGGCGGAATCTATCGGGAAAGTGATCGAACAATCCAACGATTGGGACTGATGTTAGAGCCGATTCCGAATGCCGATCGCTGGATCAAGAATCATCGAATTGATAGTTTGTTCGTTCATCGACCTTGGCAGCTTGATCCCGAACTCGATATCGGTGTGATTTACTATCATTTAGCATTTGATGAACGCTTGACATTGGGCTTTAATCCACGATTGGCGGAAGTGTTGTCTTTAAGAAATGTGCAACCGTTCGGAGAGAAAGCAGGGCGATCGATTGGCATGATCGGGGAAGTTTTGCCGCAAAGTGTCGATCGCTATTCTCATCAAGTTCGAGATATTTTTGGCGGGTATGAATCTGCGATCGTTCATCAAGAGAAGGTTAGTAAAGTTGCGATCGTTGGCGCAATGAATGAGGAATTAGTGCGATCGGCAGCAAAACAAGGAGCAGAGCTATATATCACTGGACAGTTTCGGATCTCTGCAAAACCAGCGGTGTTAGAGACTGAAATGAACGTGATCGAAGTGGGGCATCGTCGATGTGAACAATGGGGATTAAGATCATTGTCCGGAGTCTTGCGAGAACGTTGGACGAAATTACAAGTTATTCTGTAGCAATTCTGAATTGGTCGTGAAATGCAGAGGCTGTCGTGCCCCCTAAATCCCCCATTCTGGGGGATTTAGGGGGCGAAGGATCTATAGCAGCAACAGATTGATTTGGTATCAAACCGGATTGTTATAGCTTGAAGCTGATGGAATCAGTACTGTAAAAGTTGCTCCCTTACCTTCTCCTTCACTCTCAGCAAACACACTTCCCCCGTGTAATTCCGCAATCTGACGCACGATCGCTAAACCCAACCCCAAGCCACCGAATCGACGGGTGGTCGAACTATCTTGCTGTCGAAAATGCTCGAATACATAGGGTAGAAAGTCAGGCTCAATCCCTTTACCTGTATCTTTCACCTGAATTTGAGCCATTTCACCAACCTGCGTGAGAGACACATGGATTTGCCCATTTTCAGGTGTAAATTTCACCGCATTCGAGAGTAAGTTCCAAACCACTTGCTGCAATCGACTTTCATCACCGAGCACGATCGCATTTTCGATCTGTTGATGGATCGCAATGTTCTTCGCCTCCGCAGATAGTTGAACCGTCTCGATCGCAGCCCCAGCAGACACCGCTAAATTCATTCTTTTCAAATCCAGCGTTAACTTACCGCGCAGAATCTTCGAGACATCGAGCAAATCTTCGATCAATTGGGCTTGCAATTGAGCGTTCCGCTCGATCGTGGCTAACACTTCTGTCGTTTTCTCAGGACTCAATCGACCCGCTCTCAGTAACTTCAGCCAACCCAGAATCGGATTCAGCGGCGTTCTCAGTTCATGCGACAACACCATGAGAAATTCATCTTTGATCCGGTTCGCTTCCTCTGCGGCTTCACGGGCAGCTTGTTCCTGTTGGAAAACGCGATCGCGCTCTTCCTCCCATCGTACCCGCTCAGAAATATCCATGATCATGCCTGTGACTTTCGTGAGGGTATTGTCACCATCCATGAGCACATTACCGCGATCCTCCATCCAGACCGTTTCTTGGTTGTCTGGACGAATCAAGCGAAAGGATGAAACATAGCTTTCACCCGTTGCGATCGCAGCTCCTACAGCTTGTTGATGCGCCGGAATATCATCGGGGTGAACTAAAGCAAGCGCCTCTTCGCTCGTTCGGATCTCGGTCTCACTTTCGACTCCAAACACTTCGACTGCGGTATGGGAATAAATTACTTGATTCGTATCCGCACTCCACTCCCAAGCGACCATTCGAGCCGCATCTAGCGCCCGTTTGAGGCGTTCTTCACTGTGACGCAGTGCAATTTCAGCCGCTTTACGATCGCGAATATCCACAATAAACGCGACTCCCTCATTCGCATTCTCTTCGAGTGCTGAGAATCCAATCAGAATCGGAATGCGAGAACCATCTTTGTGATAGTACTCTTTCTCATAGGGCGTACAAACACCGCGAGTTGCCAGTTCTTTCAGTGCGATCGTATCGACCGTTTCCCATCCCGGCGGAGTCAACTCTGTCCAGCGTAATTGTTCTGCTTCAAGCTCTGAGCGGGAATAGCCAATTAAATCGAGTACCACATCATTCGCGTCTGTGATCAAACCATCGATGCGCCAAAATAAGACACCGACTAATTCGCCATCGACGATTCTTCTCAGACGGGATTCGCTGTGCTGAAGAGCTTCTTCAGCCGCCTTACAATCGCTAATATCGATTGCGAATCCTAAGACTTGTTGAGCCTGTCCGTCCGGAGTGCGTTTGAAGACGACTGCTCGATCGAGAATCCAGCGCCATTCTCCATCTGCACGGCGCATTCGATAATCTAGCTCGACGCTTTCTCCGTCAGGCTTAATGCGAAGTTCCTCCTGAGCAGCGATGAATTTCGGCAAATCAGACGGATGTAACAGCATTGCCATTAAGTTCGCGCCCATTGCTTGAATCTGCTCTGGCGTGTAGCCTAACAGTTCTGCGGATTCACGATTGACATAGATATTTCGCTGCTCAGTTAAATCATAAACATAAAGCAATCCCGGCAACATTTCTGCGACCTGTTGATTGAATTGCTGACTGCGAATGAGGTCGGCTTGGGCTTGCTTCTCGATCGTGATATCTCGCAGTGTCAGAATTGCTAAGGAGATGTTGCCTTCTGTGTCATAGATCGGAGTCCCTGAGTAGCTTCCGACAAAGGTCGTTCCAGTATCAGTCCGGTGAATTTGCAGTTCGTATCCGGTATAGCGTTCGCCTTGTAGAACTCGTGCCATTGCCCATCGTTCAAGCGGCACGAAGTTTCCGGCTACATCTCGAACTTCAAAGTAATCAACAAACTCTGAAAAATGCCGTTGAACCTGCTCTAAACTCTCAAAGCCGTGAATCGAGAGGGCTGCGGGATTGAACTCTAGAATGTTGCCCGTCGAATCCGCAATGACCAATCCTTCTGTCATGGTGCTGACTACCGCTTTTAGCTGATTGGATTCGACGGGCTGAATGTCTGGTGCTTCGTCTTCTAGACTGCGGGCGAATCGTTCGATCAGTTCAGATTTTGATAAGCCTTGCTGATGAGCTTTTTTATCAAGAATCTCCCAAGCTGTCGCCGTTAATGAGAGACTCACTTTCTGTTTTGCTTCGGTTTCCCAACTTTGAATAAACTGTCCGTTCTGATTGCGCTTCATCCCCGTATCCATACATGGCTTCAACCTATTTAACTCAAGGGTTATACCCTACGGATCTATCTTGCGGGTGAAGTCAGCTAGAGATGCGATCGATAGAAACAATCGCATCTCTAGAAATCGCCTACACAGTTTGTGGAACTTGATAGGGGTTGGTCAATTTCTCAAGCTGTTGTACTAACAAGCTCAAGAACAATCCGACATCGGTTACAACTCCCACGGATTCGATCGAACCTCGATCGCTGAGTTTCGTCACTACTGCTGGATTGATATCGACACAGACCATTTTCACGCCCGATGGGGTCATGTTACCAACCCCGATCGAGTGCAACATCGAAGACAACATCAAAATCATGTCTGCTCCTTCGATTAAGCGAGCATAATCCTGCTGAGCTTCGATCAGATCCATCTTGGTATCCGGTAAGGGTCCATCATCCCGAATCGATCCTGCTAACGAGAATGGAACATGATTCCGAACGCACTCGTAAAGGATACCGCCCTTGAGCACACCCGCTTCAACGGTTTTCGCAATGCTGCCATACCGCCGCACCGTATTGATCACTTTCAAGTGATGGCGATGTCCACCCCGGACAGAAACACCGCGCTTCATATCCACACCGAGCGAAGTTCCAAGCAGCGATTGTTCCATATCGTGAACTGCGATCGCGTTTCCACCCAATAGCGCCTGCACATAGCCTTCTCGAATCAGCTTCGCTAAATGCTCTCCGCCGCCTGTATGAATCACCACAGGTCCCGCCGTGACGACAACACGACCGCCTTGATCCCGAATTTGCCGCAGTTCCCAAGCAATCTGTTCTACAACCAATTCGACCCGCCGTTCACTAGAGACCCCTGCACCCATAAAGCTAAATTCTTGGGTGTTGCGTTGGTCACGAGTCGAAGGTTTACGAATGGTGCGAATTCCTTCAACTCCGACGACAACACGATCGCTGATTGTTAGATCTCGCAGTAGCTTACATTGAGCGCTTTTACCATCGGGAGAAACTGCGATCGCGCCGTCCATTCTTTGTCGATCGACTTTCACCCATTGGCAATTCACCCGAACCTCTGTCGGATAGATAGTGGTCACATAGAAGTCATCGGGTGCGACTCCATCTTGTGTGACAGGTTCTAGTTCTGCATCACAAACTTCCTGTGGACGTGGCAATGCACCGAGATCAATCAGTTGCGACATGATGGTTTCCATCACATCATGAGAAGGAGCCGTCACTTTCACTTCCGCTGATGAAGTACTTTGTCGCTGTGTGCCTAAGTTAAAGTTCAGCACTTGGAAGCTTCCGCCTGCTTCAACAATGACATCCAATGCACGATTGATCACGCCCGAATCGAGTAAGTGTCCTTCGAGTTGTACAATGCGGCTTTCGATCGTGGCACTCGCGTGAAGTTCAACCCGTACAGGTTCAGTCACTCGCAGCGTCAGGCATTTTGCCGCTCCTCCAGCTTTGAGGAATTCAGTGAGCGGTGTTTCTAGCACTTGGAAGCCTGCATCCGCTAACCGTTGTTTTAGTTCTTTGCTAGCTTTGTTCATGATCACAATGTGATCAACGTTTACTGCATTACAAGCAAAGTTCACCGCGTCTGGTTCTGCGATCGCAATTCTCTTTTCGGCTGGAACTCGCATTTCGATCAATCGATTCGAGTAGGCATCGAACGCAGGTGGATAGTACAACAGATAGCCATCTTTCAGCGGACAGAAGCAAGTATCGAGATGATAAAAGCGATCGTCCATCAATCGCAGGGATAGCACCTCAACATCGAGCCATTTTGCTAAATACGGATGCGAATCGAGTTCCGATCGAAACCCATATCCCGCCCAGAGCCAGCGACCTTCACGATCGAACAGTGCATCGCCCGCACCTTCAAATGGCAATTCTGGCGGCAATTCGTGAACGGTGAAGCCATTGTTCTCAAACCAAGCTTTGAAGTACGGTTCTTCGCCTTGCCGCTCTTTGTGATAGAACCGACTTAGCACTGCGGTATCACCAAGGACTAAGCCTGCATTCGCCGTAAATACCATATCCGGCACGCCTTTCTCTGGCTGTACGAGATCGACGATCGCATGTTGTTTAATCAGTTGGTGTAGTCCTTGCCATTGTTCCACAGCGCGATCGCGCGATGACTTGTGAATGTTGCCTTCCATCCACGGATTAATCACATAATCCACGTCGTAATGGTCAGGCGCACACATCAGAATCCGAATCGAGGAGGTCATAGAGAAGAATCTGGGTAAATGAGTAAACTAGGCAATTCAACCTAGTTGAGTTTGATCCGTCGAGTTGTATCGGGCAATACGGAAGGGTGGGGCAGACATCCGATCCATTGTAGGGAAAAGGAGACGCGATCGAGAGTGTCGTGAATTTCTGAGTCAGGATTTCAAAAGATTTCGAGGCGAGTGATCAGATCGTTTTTAAACAACAAAAAACCCAGTAGCGCGACACCACTGGGCTGGTAGCTGTGAAAGTTGATACTCTCTAATGAAATGACTTATGTGCTAATCATCTCAGGCTAGCTAGAATTCCTCATCTGTAGATTTACGGGAATGTATCCTAAAGAACGATAAGGATTTTGGAGCCGCTCAGAGAGAATCCGTATTCACACGGTATATTTTTGCGGTCAATCCGAAGATGATTGAAAATTCTGCGATAAATTGCGGAGAAGCAACACTAATTTACCGTTTGCAATTCCATCGCGGTTTGAGTAATTTTACCCGTTCTCAACCAGTTGTCTAATTCGGTGGGCGCTTTGACCCGACTTAATTCAGCCCGGAGCGCTTCACCTTCAAGCACTTCCTGATTGAGCAGCGTTTGAGAAAGTTCCTCTAACAACGATCGATTCTCGTTCAGAATCGCCAGCGCAATGTGATGAGCGTTATCGACGATCGCTTTCACTTCTCGATCGATTTCTTCAGTCACTTTCGCACTAATTTGACGACGCGACGGACCATACCCTTCGATGAATTGCTGCTGCACTTTCTCAAAGGCAACCGGACCTAATTCATCGCTCATGCCATAGATCGTCACCGTCCGTTCTGCTAAATCAGTCGCTTTCTGAATGTCGTCGCTGGCTCCGGTCGAAACCTTACCAAAGATGACTTCTTCTGCCGATCGACCCCCCAGCAAGACCGCAATTCGTCCGCGAATCTCGTCTTCTGCCATGAGGAACCGATCTTCTTCAGGAAGCTGCAAGGTATAACCCAATGCACCCACACCACGAGGCACGATCGAGATTTTCTCAACCTTACCGCCACCCGGCATTAATGCTCCGATCAGAGCGTGTCCCACTTCGTGATGCGCCACGATCTTTTTCTCGGTTTCGTTCAGAACGCGCGATCGCTTCTCCAATCCTGCGATCACACGCTCGATCGCTTCATTGAAGTCCGCCATCACCACCGAATCCCGATTATTCCGAGCCGCGAGTAATGCCGCTTCGTTCACTAAGTTCGCTAAATCAGCCCCCGCAAATCCAGGAGTCCGAACTGCGATCGCGCCTAAATTAACATCCTCTGCCAATTTGACATTGCGAGCATGAACATTGAGAATTGCTTCCCGTCCGATTTTGTCAGGTCGATCGACTAAGACTTGTCGGTCAAATCGTCCCGGACGGCGTAATGCTGGATCTAAGACTTCTGGGCGGTTCGTTGCAGCCAAGAGGATCACTCCAGTATTGGCATCGAATCCATCCATCTCAGTCAGCAATTGGTTCAGAGTCTGTTCGCGTTCATCGTTACCGCCGACGAAGTTACCTGAACCGCGCGATTTTCCTAATGCATCCAACTCATCGATGAACACAATACAAGGCGCTTGCTGTTTCGCTTGTTCAAACAAATCTCGAACCCGTGATGCACCAACACCGACAAACAGTTCGATAAATTCTGAACCAGAGATCGAGAAGAAGGGAACACCCGCTTCACCCGCGATCGCTTTTGCTAACATCGTTTTTCCAGTTCCAGGAGGTCCCACAAGCAAGACCCCTTTCGGAATTTTTGCACCCAAGCGCGAATACTTATCCGCATTCTTGAGAAAGTCCACGATTTCTTGAAGTTCAGTCTTTGCTTCATCTACCCCTGCCACATCGCCAAACTTGACCCCTGTGGTTCCTTCAGAATAGATTCGAGCCTTACTCTTTCCAACGGTGAGCGCTGCGGCTCCTCCACCTTGGCGATTGATAAAGAAGCTATAGATTCCGAAGAAAATCAGCGGCGGAAGCACCCAGCTAAAGATCGTGCCGATCCAACCGTAAGGGCTAGGAGTCGGGGCGCTAAATTCCACATTATTATCGCGAAGAATCTTCGGCAAATCTAAATCGATCGCTACCGGAGTGGTCGCATACACACGGGTACGAGTCCCATCCGATGCAGGCTCCGTCGATTTCAGCGTAAATTCAATCTTGTCATTTCCGATAATCGCTCGATCGACATTCCCCGCACGAACTTGGGAAACGAAATCACTATAAGCGACCTGCTGATTCTGTGATCCGAAGCTTGGAACCACAAAATTGAGCAGCAATAGGAGCGTGAATACAATCAGCAATCCGCCACCGAACTGCCTTGGACGCTGCGTGCGTTTATTGTTTGTATCTACTGGCATTGCGGATTTATCCCGAATGGTTTTAACCACATTGTAGAAAATGCAATGCGATCGCTCTCATCGGAACGCTCTGCCAAAAGGTAAGGATTTCCGTACTTTTTGACCGTTCCGATTTTCTTGATTTGGGAAAGCAGCGGTTCTCTGTATGATCGAGGTGTGATATCTAGAGGAGAATTGCTTTTTGATTTTTGAGTTTGATCCAAACAAGAGCCAGAGCAACCAAGAGAAACATGGAATTGATTTCGACCAAGCTCAGCAATTGTGGACAGATTCTAATCGAATCGAGATTCCAGCAACGACCGAAGATGAACCACGGTTTCTTGTGATTGGGAAAATTGTTGACCAGTATTGGACAGCCGTAATCACCTATCGATCTGAGAATGTGCGAATCATCTCTGTTCGACGTGCAAGAACTAATGAGAGGGAAATCTATGAAAGCAGAGGAATTTGATAGACGGTTTGACGACGGTGAAGATGTGATCGAGTTCTTAGACCTATCAAAGGCATCGCGTCCAGGATTGGGAAAGAAATCAGTCAGCATTGACCTTCCCAATTGGATGATCGAAGGAATCGATCAAGAAGCAGAACGCTTGGGGGTCGATCGTCAATCGCTCTTAAAGATCTGGGTTGCAGAAAAGTTAGAGCGATATTCGCAATCACAGTTCTAATTACATCGATCGACTTGTGCGATTTGCAGCACGATTTGATCGATCGCACTTGCGAGTGATGTTCCTGATTGTCCGGGTTGATTCACCACAATGCTAAACGCGATCGTGCCGTAGCTCGGATTATCTAAATACCCAGAAAGCGCTCTCACACCGCGTAGCGTTCCGGTTTTGCCGTGGAGATTTCCTTGAACTAAGGTATTGCGGAATCGATTTCTCAGCGTTCCATTCACGCCTGCGACTGCGAGCGATCGATGAAACAATTCATTTTGCGGATTAGTAAACATTGCCGCTAACAAGGTCACTAATGCCGCAGGGGTGACACGATTGCTGCGAGATAGTCCTGAACCGTCTACCTGAGCAAAACTATTGACATCCACTCCTAAACTGGCAAGAGCGCTTCTGATTGCAGCTTGTCCGCCAATTCGACGACGGAGGGCATCGGCTCGATCGTTGTCGCTGTAACGATTGACGACGGTGAGCCAGTTTTGAAAGTTTGACGGAGCGCGATCGGAAAGCTGAAGAGCGGCAGCAGTCGTCAGCAGTTTGACATTCGAGGCGGGAATTAGAGAAACGTTGGGATTGTGCTGATAGAGGATGGTGGATTTCTCGATCGGTTTTACCACAATGCCCCAACGAGCGGAGCGAAATCTGGGTTGTTGAATAATGCGATCGATTCGAGAGGCTAAATCGCGCTCACAAACAGCAGAGCGTACGGCTTGAGGAGTTTGAGCACTGGCGACTTCAGGATGGTTCCAAAGTCCTAAACTAATACTTGCGATTACCGCAGTTGCTTTTATGACTTGACCAGTTCGGATTTGAGCGTTTCTGTCAGACCTTCGCATCATACCAATCGTAGAATTCACTGAGAGTTTCTGTCGCAGAATCTATCCTGCCGCGATGCAATATATCACAGGAATGAACAACGATCGCGATCGATAAAAGTAACCATTTGCGGTTAGATATTGGAAAATGAAGAGGCTGAAAGTGTAAAAAATATGCTTCTAGAACTCAAGCAGATTGAAGTTCCACCAGGGCAGCGGGTGTTGTTGCAGGATGTCTCGTGGCAAGAATTTGAGCGAATTTTAGAGGAATTAGGCGATCGACGTGCAGCGCGAATTGCTTATGAAAACGGAATTTTAGAGATTATGACTCCGCTGCTCAGACATGAAGCAGATAAAGAAATTATTAGCGATTTGATCAAAGCATTGCTCGAAGAACTCGATCTTGAATTTCGCTGCTTAGGTTCTACAACTTACAAGAATCAGGAAATGCTGAGGGGCATTGAGCCAGATCAGTGTTTTTACATTCAAAACGAATCTAGGATTCGAGGCAAGAAACGCTTAGATTTGAGTGTTGATCCACCTCCAGATCTCGCGATCGAGATTGATCCAACTTCTCGAACTCATCCCAGTATTTATCAAGCATTGGGAGTTCCAGAACTATGGCGATTTGAGAAAGAACAACTTCAGATCAATGTTTTGCGGAATGGTCAGTATGAGATTTCAGAGCGAGGGGAAATCTTTGCAACATTCGCGATCGCACAAGTGATTCCACACTATCGAGAGCAGAGCAACATTATTGGAAGAAATGCCACACTAAAAGCATTTCGACAATGGATTAGACAGCAACTTGAGTCGCAATAGGCACGATCGGTAGTTCAATCCAGAACTCTGCACCTTTCCCAGGCTGAGAGAAACACAGAACTGGGTACATCCTTTTCTTTGATGAAAATGAACAGCGATCGGATGTCTCAGTTTTGCCAAATTGCCAACCAATTCAACGAACCTGCGGCAAGATAAGATAAATAACGCACTTGTTAAACTTTTTGGACTTCAATGGCTACTCCTCTTAGCGGCGCTCAAATTCGGCAAACGTTTCTCGATTTCTTCGCACAGCGCGGACATCAACCGCTTCCGAGTGCGTCGCTCGTGCCTGAAGATCCGACGGTGTTGTTAACGATCGCGGGAATGCTCCCGTTCAAACCGATTTTCCTCGGTCAGCGTCAGGCAGAATTTCCACGGGCAACCACTTCGCAAAAATGTATCCGCACGAACGATATCGAGAACGTCGGACGGACGGCACGACACCATACGTTTTTTGAAATGTTGGGAAATTTCAGCTTTGGTGATTACTTCAAGTCGCAAGCGATCGCTTGGGCGTGGGAGTTATCGACCAAAACGTTTGGCTTACCCGCAGACCGAATTGTCGTGAGCGTCTTCGAGGAAGATGATGAAGCGTTTGCGATCTGGCGCGATGAAGTGGGGATTCCGGCTCATCGAATTCAGCGCATGGGTGCAAAAGATAATTTCTGGAATTCAGGTCCAACGGGTCCTTGTGGTCCTTGTTCTGAGTTGTACTACGACTTTCACCCAGAGCTAGGAGACGACCATATTGATCTCGAAGATGATACTCGCTTTATTGAGTATTACAACCTGGTCTTCATGCAATATAACCAGGACATTGATGGCAATTTAACGCCGCTTCAGAACAAGAACATTGATACTGGAATGGGCTTGGAGCGAATGGCACAGATTCTACAAAAAGTGCCGAACAACTATGAGACAGATTTGATTTTCCCGATCGTACAAACCGCTGCGAAGATTGCTGGAATTGATTACACAACTGCGGACGAATCGACAAAAGTATCCCTCAAAGTGATTGGCGATCACGTCCGAGCAGTCGTTCACATGATTGCAGATGGCATCACCGCATCGAATGAGGGGCGCGGCTATGTGTTGCGGCGTTTGATTCGTCGAGTGGTGCGACATGGGCGATTGATTGGAATCGAGCAAGATTTTACGCCTGAAGTTGCGGAAACTGCGATCGCGCTTTCGGAATCTGCTTATCCGAATGTGCGATTGAAAGAAACGGTTGTGAAATCGGAGTTGAAGATCGAAGAAGAACGATTCCGTAAGACACTCGATCGCGGTGAAAAGCTATTACAAGACATCCTCAGCAAACAACCGAAGCAAATCTTAGGTGAAGATGCGTTCGAGCTATACGATACTTACGGCTTCCCGGTTGAACTGACCGAGGAAATTGCAGCGGAAAAAGGCTTGTCCGTGGATATGGAAGGCTTTGAAGCTGAAATGGAAAAGCAGCGCCAACGAGGTCGGGATGCTCATCAAACGATCGACTTAACCGTTCAAGGGACACTCGATACCTTAGCGTCGAGCCTCAAAGAAACGGAATTTATCGGCTACAAACAGCCATCGACTCAAGCAGAAATTCAACTGTTACTCGTCAATGGTGAAACAATCGATCGCGTTGAATCGGGAACTGAAGTACAAATCGTTCTGAATCAAACGCCGTTTTATGCTGAATCGGGCGGACAAATTGGCGATCGCGGTTATCTCTCCGGGGATGATTCGGTGATTCGGATCGAAGATGTGAAGAAGGAGTCCGCCTTCTTTGTGCACTTTGGACGAGTCGAGCGCGGAACTGTTCAAGTGGGCGATCTCGTCACGGCTCAAATCGATTTATCGTGTCGTCGTCGTGCGGCTGCAAACCATTCGGCAACTCACTTACTTCAAGCAGCACTCCGCAAAATTGTCGATGAAGGCATTTCTCAGGCTGGATCATTGGTCGATTTCGATCGCTTAAGATTCGATTTCAACTATTCCAAGCCGTTAACGGCTGAACAACTGCAACAAATCGAAGAACAGATCAATACTTGGATTGCAGAAGGACACCAAGCAGAAATTGAAGTGTTACCGATCGCAGAAGCAAAAGCGAAAGGTGCGATCGCAATGTTCGGTGAGAAATACGGCAATGAAGTTCGCGTGATCGACTTCCCAGGCGTTTCAATGGAACTCTGTGGCGGCACTCATGTGAGCAACACCGCAGAGATCGGACTGTTCAAGATTGTTTCGGAAGCGGGCGTTGCTGCGGGAATTCGGCGGATTGAAGCGATTTCTGGTGCATCCGTTTTAGAGTATCTCAATGTTCGGGATGCTGTGGTGAAAGAGTTAAGCGATCGATTCAAAGTCAAACCGGAAGAAATTGGCGATCGGATTACTGCACTGCAAACGGAACTAAAAAACACTCAGAAGCAGTTAGAAGCTGTTAAAGGACAGTTAGCGATCGCGAAATCCGATCAATTACTGTCTGAAGCTGAACCTGTTGGAGCGTTCAAGATTCTTGTCGCTCAGCTTGAAGGCGTTGATCCGACTGCGCTTCAGAAAGCGGCAGAACAATTGTTGCAAAAAGTCGGAGAAGGCGCGATCGTGCTTGGATCAGTTCCCGAAGCAGGGAAAGTGAGCTTTGTTGCGGCATTTAGTCCAGCAGTGGTGAAGAAAGGACTGCAAGCGGGTAAGGTTGTGGGAGCGATCGCGAAAATCTGCGGGGGTGGCGGTGGAGGTCGTCCGAACTTAGCACAAGCAGGGGGACGCGATACGAGCAAACTACCGGAAGCATTAGCGGAAGCGAAACAACAGTTGAAAGCTGGATTAGCTTAGAGAGCTTGCCCCACCGTGACTACCTCGATGTCGCAGTGGGGTAAGTGATAGATTGGAGTTGTGCTAATTCTGAGGAAAAGATTCTATGTCTTCGATTCAACAGGTCATTCTCGAAAAGCTGCAAAAACTTCCACCTGAAAAGCAGGGAGAGGTTCTCAGTTATATTGAATCGTTGCAGCCTGAAACCAAAGAAGAACGGTCTACACCCAGAGGAATCTGGAAAGAGGGAGCAGAAATCACAGAAGAGGATATCGCCCAAGCGCGTCGAGAAATGTGGGCTAGTTTTCCAAGAGAGATCGAATGAGTTCAATCGTTCTCGATACACACACAATTATCTGGTATCTCCGAAATTCACCAAAACTTTCAGCGGTTGCGGGCGAAAGAATTGATCAAACAATCCGTTCTGGAGATTTTGCTTACATTGCGACGATTTCGCTTGTGGAATTGATTTATCTGAGTGAGAAGGGCAAAGTTACTGATTCAGAATTTTCAGCACTTATTGACCTAGCATCCGATGCTTCGAGTGGAATTCTGACGATGCCCCTGACTACAGAGGTCGCGATCGCGCTCCAACAAATCTCCAGATTGACCGTTCCTGAATTGCCGGATCGCATCATTGCCGCGACTGCATTATTGTTGAACCTACCCTTGGTCACTTGCGACCATAAAATACAAGCTTTAACCAATATTGAGATAATTTGGTGATGAAAATGCAGTGGCTTTGGAAAGGGATGAAAAGCGCGATCGTCATTTATCTGAGCGTTTGTCTCATTCTATTTTTCATTCAATCCCGCTTCATCTTCTTCCCGACCCGAACCGTTTACAAAACACCGCTTGATCTTGGTTTACCTGCTCAAGAGGTATGGGTTCCGGTAAAAAATTGGCTTGGTCAAACGGAGCGCATTCATGGATGGTGGCTTCCGGGTCGCAATCCAAAATTAGGTACTGTGCTGTACTTTCATGGCAATGGTGGAACGCTTGGCGGTGTGGATCAAATGGATCGGATTCACAAGCTGGGATTTTCGGTGCTGGTGATTAGCTATCGAGGATACGGGAAGAGCGAAGGCGGATTTCCTTCAGAATCTCAAGTGTACGAAGATGCTCAAGCGGCATGGAACTATTTAGTGAACGATCGTAAAATTCCCCCGAATCAAATCACGATTTATGGCTATTCGATCGGCGGCGCGATCGCAATTGATCTCGCGGTCAGACAGCCCGATGCAAGAGCGCTGATTGTTCAAAGCACATTCACATCGATGACAGAGATGGCACTGCTTCAGAAGCAATTTCGACTGTTTCCGATCGAACTCATTTTGACGCAGCGATTTAACTCGATCGATAAAGTGCGATCGCTCAAAATGCCCGTGATGTACTTCCACGGCGATGCAGACGAGATTGTCCCTCCGAGAATGAGTCAAGCGTTATATGATGCCAGCCCGGAGCCGAAACAATTGTTATTCATTCGAGGCGCAAATCATAACGACGCAGAATTTACAATTGAACACTTGGAAGCCATCCGAAACTTTGTTCAAACGGTTCGATAGAGTTTATGACTGATTTACCACCATTAAATGCGGATACGATTTGGGCGATTCTCAAAGATACGATCGACGATACGATCGCGAATCGTCTTGTATGTCACTATCTGGGATACGACGATGGAAGCGTCGAGCCGCAATGGTTAGAAGCCTATCCCGAAGCCCCGAATTTTATCGAAAGTCGTCCGGCGGTTGTGAAATTAACGCGATCGATTCCGCCTGAAAATAAGCAACTCCTGAAAGAACAGCTTGGATTTGGGGGCTATACCGTCGATGAGCTTGTTCCTAGAAAAACTCGACGTGCAACGATGGCGAACTGGTTGCTAAGCTACATGAAACAGAATCAAATTCCACTTTAGGAGACGGATGTTATGGGAATCGAACGCCGAATGTCGAGAGCGATGTTTCTCCCGGCTGAAACAGTTCAATTGCGTCAAGTTTGCTTCACACCTGGAAAAGTCTATCAACCCGGTCGCTATATCGCAGGCGAATTACCTGATGTTGCGTTTGAAATGGGTTTAGTTGATAAGCTGCCTCCGGTGCGGGGTAAGAATGCAGAAATTCGTGAGCAACCGAATGAAGAATGATCCGTATGCTTGGATAGAACAATCATTAAGCGCGATCGACCGAGCAGGCTGGCATCGATCTGTAAAAGTGATCGATCGTCCAGGTGCAGTGATTCAGATAGAGAGTCAAACTTACTTGAACTTCGCGAGTAATGACTATCTAGGGCTTGCAACAGACGATCGATTAATTAATGCTGCAATTGAAGCAACTCAGCACTATGGAACGGGTAGCACTGGGTCGCGTTTGCTGACGGGACACCGACCGTTACATCGAGCGTTAGAAACTGCGATCGCACAATTGAAACAAACTGAAGATGCGATCGTATTTAGCTCTGGATATCTAGCAAACTTAGGCGCGATCGCGGCATTAGTTGGAAAACGCGATTTGATTCTATCTGATCAATACAATCATTCCAGCTTGCGAAATGGTGCAATTGTCAGCGGTGCAACGATTTTAGAATATCAGCACTGTGATATTGCAGACTTAGAGACAAAATTAGAACAACAGCGATCGCACTTTCAAAGATGCTTAATTCTGACCGATACCGTCTTTAGTATGGATGGTGATCTCTGCCCATTGCTTGAGGTTTTGGACTTAGCGGATCACTTTGAGTGCATGGTGCTCGTTGATGAAGCTCACGCGACCGGAGTAATGGGCGCGACGGGTGCGGGATGTGTAGAGCATTTCGGCTGTACGGGGCGGGCACTGGTTCAAATGGGAACTTTGAGCAAAGCATTAGGCAGTTTAGGCGGATATGTTGCGGGAACGGCTGTATTGATTGATTACTTAAGAAATCGTGCTCCGAGTTGGATTTATACGACGGGGCTATCCCCAGCGGATACGGCGGCGGCGTTATGTGCGATCGGGCTAATTCAAACAGAACCAGAACGTCGATTGCAACTTTGGCAAAATGTAACTTATCTCAAATCAAAGCTATCCAACTTTGCATTGTTACCTTCAGAGTCTCCGATTCTTTGCTGGCAGTTACCGGATGTGCAAACCGCACTACAAACAGCACAATCACTACAGAATCAAGGTATCTTTGCGCCTGCAATTCGTCCTCCGACCGTTCCGACCAGTCGAATTCGCATCACGGTGATGGCGACTCATACAAAAGAACATCTCGATCGCTTAGTTCAATCTCTCGAAAACTCTGGCTCTAGCAGATTATAGAGGCGTTGATAGCGATCGAACAATCGATGATACTGCTCAGAGAATTGTAGATTGGGGGAATGTCGATCGCGAATCCGAATCATCGATCGAACATCTTCTAATTGATCAATTTGCTTGACTGCATACATTGCTAACACGGCTGCACCGAATCCACTCGCCTCAAACACTTCTGGGACATCTACTTCAATCCCAAATACATCAGCCATCAGTTGGAGCGAGATTGATGAGCGAGCAAATCCCCCCGATGCCAAAATCGTCTGAGTTGCTTCGGTCAAGTCACTGAGAACAGTTGTGATACTATAAGCTGCGAAGAGAATCCCCTCCAGCACAGCCCGAATAAAATGCGATCGCTGATGTTGCATTGATACTCCAAAGAACACGCCTCGTGCATCTGCATTCCAGTAAGGCGCACGTTCTCCAGACAGAAAAGGCAAAAATAACAGTCCTTCGGCTCCGGGTGGAATCGATTTAGCTAATTCGATTAAGCGATCGTAAGCATCTGGCTCTTTACTCTCAGGCAGTCCGAATTGATCACGAAACCAGCGTAAAACAATTCCACCATTGTTAGATGCACCCCCGATCAGCCATTGATTCTCGGTAATGGCATAACAGAAGGTTCTTGCTTGTGGATCAGTCAGTGGTTCAGAAACAATCTTGCGAACGGCACTACTGGTTCCGATCGTAATCGCGATTTGATCCGATGCGATGCCTCCGGCACACGGAAACGTGACCGCGCCTACACCAATATTCGCTAGTACCCCATCACTTGCACCGATCACGACTGGAACATTCGGATCAAGCCCCATTATTTCAGCATATTGGGCTTTCATCCCGCTTAGAATGTGCGTTGATGGAACAATCTCGCTCAGTTGATCAGTGCGAATGTGAGCGAGTTCTAGAGCGTTTTTATCCCAAGATAATGTTCTGACATTGAACAATCCAGTCGCAGACGCGATCGAGTAATCCACGAGATATTGTTCAAACCATTGATAAAGAACATACTCTTTGATGGAAATGAACTTAGCTGCATTGTGAAAGAGTTCGGGTTCACAGTCTCGCATCCAAAGCAACTTGGTTAGCGGTGACATCGGATGAATCGGAGTTCCGGTATTTTGATAGATAGCATTTCCAGTCGAGCTTTGCTTCAGTGCTTCAGCCTGCATCACACTCCGAGTATCTGCCCAAGTAATACTCTGTGTTAAAGGGACATGATCTGCACTCATCACAATCAAACTGTGCATCGCAGAACCACACCCGATCGCAGCAATGTCTCGACTCGATAGCTTAGCTTGCTGGATTGCTTCTTGTACCGACTCCAGCACAGCCGTAAAGATGACAGTCGGGTCTTGTTCGGCAAATCGAGGATGAAGAGAAAGTAAGGGATATTCTCGACTCGCAATGCTCTTTACTTCACCAGATGATGAAACTGCGATCGCTTTTGTGCTAGTCGTGCCGATATCAATCCCAATATAGTAGTTCATCACGTTTCGCGAAGCTCGAACTGGATCGAGTTCTATCTTCTCATGCTTATCCGCCTTGCTGTGAAGCTTGCAGGCGACGATTAATTTCGCTCCAGTTCACAACATTCCACCAATTATTGAGATAGTCTGCTCGACGATTTTGGTAACGCAGATAGTAGGCATGTTCCCAAACATCATTTCCCATAATCGGGTAGCTTCCTTCGCTGATCGGATTGTCCTGATTTGGAGTAGAAACAATTTGCAATTGCCCTTGAGGATTTCGTACTAACCAAACCCAACCACTGCCGAATCGATCGCTTCCCGCTTGATTGAACTGCTTACGGAAATTCTCAAAGCTACCAAAGGTTTGATTAATTGCTTGTGCGATCGCGCCTGTGGGTTGTCCGCCACCCTTCGGACTCATAATCTGCCAGAAAATCGTATGATTGAGATGTCCGCCTGCATTGTTCCGCACTTTCTGACGAATGTTCTCTGGGACTGCATTGAGATTGCGTAACATTGCTTCGATACTTAGATTTCGCAAATTCGGCTGATCTTTCAGAGTAGTGTTGAGCGTATCTACATAAGATTTGTGGTGTCGATCGTGGTGAATTCGCATCGTTTCCGCATCGATCGCTTTACTCAATGCGTTCACCGGATAAGGCAAGGGTGGCAACTGAGCGGGAGAGGCGCTGAGCGTACGATCAACATAAGCAACGGGACGATCTTGAGCCGGGGAAGCCGCTGGAGTCTGCGAGGATGCCGTCTCATTCGGTTGGCAAGCCATGATTGAGACACCAAGGATGAATACAATTGCGAATGCGATCGAGCGCTTTAGAGGTCTCAGCATAGTAAGAGAACAAAACGTTATTCTGCAAAGCAATTGTGTCTGAAAAATGTGTCGATCGAATCTAACCCCAGCTAGAGGCAGAGATTAAAAGCACGAAAAACCCTGCCTCGATCAATGGTCAAAGCAGGGTCAAATCCGATCGATAAATCTAACTATCGTTGTGCAACTTCTGCGAATAGTTCATCATAGTCCTTGGCAAAGTTCACCCGAACATCTGCAAACTCTCCAGGACTAACCGCTTGACTCAAAACACTCATTACGGTTCTGGCGTAAGGGGCGGCGGATTCGATATCCACTCCCGCTCTGTTTGCCACGCGAGTGTAGAACTCTTCAATCTTAAAGTTATCGCCCATTTGTCCTTCACGTCCACGCAGACAGTCACCTAATTCTGCGGGAAGCTGTGCTGCTAAGTTACTCGCTTCATCACCGAGTAGTCTTTCGCGCATTGTTTCTAAGACAGCTTTTGTGGCTTTGATCGCAGCATTGCGATCGCTAAATTGTCCCGAATCTTTGACTGCTTTAATAAATTGATCGTAGTTCATGATCTGACTCCTGAAGATTAATCACTGTCTTTAATGGTCGTAAGTTTGTAGAAAGATGAATCTACTGTTTGGTGGAAGTTTAGTAGCGGAAAACGGCTGCGATCGGTGCAGAGGATGGCATTCGATCGGGTTCAACTGCATATACAGTTCCGCCATTGATGATGGTTTGCAGTGCGGCTGCATCTAACAAGTCTTCATCTTCAGGTTGAGCTTCGTTGTGAATCTCAATTTCGTTTGTATCCGGATTGAATCTGCCCCAGCGCTGGACTCCGACTGGAACAAATAGCTGATCAATCCGCCCGTAGAACGCTGCGGGAACGGTTTCTTCAACCTTGGTGGAGATCAAATCGGTGTTCGATAGTTCTCGATAGTTCTCTACTGCTCTTTCTTGTTCCTGAGCAAACAACGGCTCAACGATCGACCAAGCTTGCTCATGTAGGAAGTTCAAACTATCATCTTTCACATTGCCATGAATGCCTTCTTCAACCAGCTTCGGATAAGTATTTGCTTCTCGATAAATCGGCATTAGATACTCGACACAAGCAAGAATCAAAGGTGCGCGTTTTCCGTTTAAGAATTCGTGCAAGGCTTCGTCGATCGCATGAAAGAACTGGCGATATCTCCGAGTTACATCATCGCGATCGGGGGAACTCTGACCGTGAAATACACCCGTTCCTGTCGAAGAATTGTTATAGTTCGATGCGCCGCTCGTTGTTCCGATGCGGAACTGTCCTTGCTGTTCGCTTTCGTCGTACTGCAAAACATCATCCATGTTCTGAGGTAAGTTCGGAACGTGGACTTCTCGCATGTCATCGCGATCGCCTTCAAACAATTTGACCTGCTTTTGGCTCAATTCTAGAACATAGAAGGTTCCATCACCATTCAGCAAAGGTAACAAAGGCTTGAGGTGAAATTGATCGGTGACAACGACCAACTCGAACAGATCACGCGGCACTTTGTAATACCGATAAAATCCATCAGTAATAAAGAGCGCAAATCCGCGATCTTGTTGCTGCCAAAACTCTTCTTGATTGTTGATCTCTTGTAGCGCAGGACGTAAAAACTCGTTTGCTTCATCTTCAGACAGTCCAGTCTCTTGCAACTTCTGAATTGCTTCTCGAATCAGATTCTTAAATCGAATTTCGTTTTGTCGAGTTTCAGAACCCGCTACTACTGTCGGCATATAGATCGAGATACTCCAGCTTTTCGGCTGTTCGATCAGTGCCTTCACTGCTTCAACCGTTAAAATGCTCACGAAAACCTCCGAGGAACTAAGATTGCTTCTGGTCTTCCGTTGGCTTTTCGGTGGGTCGCTCAAATGCGGCTTCGTTGACCGGGGTAATGTCTTGATCGTCGCGCGTGTAATCCGCTTCGGTCGGCGTATCACCGGGATTCGGATCAATCTCACCATTCTGATTCGTATTCGGTTTTGTTGTGTTCGTTGTGTGACTATTGGATCTCGCCATGATGTTGCCTTCAATACGGTGTACTTCTATTCAACTAACGTTTAGATAAGCGAAATCCATCAAAAGAAGGGTCAATGTAAACTTTCGTATCTACCTCTAAGGCATGTTTCTCAGAAACGAGACTCCCCCATCTACAGAGGGTAATTTCATCGATCGCGTTGCAGAGTAGGAATAGTGATGCAGTAACCAGTTCCCATGATGCAACGGCAATCTTTTCAACAACAGTTTCACAATTTTGCAGAGCAGTTCAAAACTGATCTATGGGAGTTCGGCAACTTAGCGTGGTTGTTTGCCATTATCGATCGAATCACCACGGCATTGATCAATGGTCTTCCCAGCGCAGTCGATTTAGTCCAGATCTTTGTCGTTGGACTGCTGGGATTTGGCTGGTTATTGCTTAATCCAACCTCGGAAACGATGGTGCTGAAATTGTACGATCGCTTTCAACCCGTTTTTTCATTCGCTCCTTCAACTCCGACACCGCCATCACTCGAACGATTACAGCGATTCGGCTATCAGCAAACGCTTTCATGGCGCGGTTGGAAAGTCCATCACACTGTTTTTCCAAATCCAAGAAGCGAAGTTCCCATTATCTTTGTGCATGGTTTTGGTGGCTCGATCGGACATTGGCGGCAGAATATGTCGGTGTTATCGAAGCATCACAGCGTCTATGCACTTGATTTACTTGGGTTTGGAGCATCAGAGAAGCCGGATATCAAGTATTCGATCGACCTTTGGACAGAGCAACTTTATGAGTTCTGGCAGTCCTGTGTCGGTAAGCCTGTGATTCTGGTGGGAAACTCGATCGGCTCTCTGATCTGTGCGGTGAGTGCTGCGAAACATCCTGAAATGGTGCGCGGTGTGGCGATGATTAGCTTACCGGATACTGCAAGTCATCATGAAATGATTCCGGCTCGAATTCGCCCGATCGTTCAAGCAATCCAAGATATCTTTACCTCGCGTTGGTTACTCTATCCGTTATTTTTCTTGCTGCGTCATCCTCGGATCATTCGTCGCTGGGCATCACTCGCTTACGCAGGTCAAGAAGCGATCACCGATGAACTCTTAGAAATCTTGTCGAAACCTGCCCGTGAACGCGGATCAGCCCGTGCGTTCTGTGCGATTCTCAAAGCGATGACCAATCCGAAATTTAGTCCGAGTGTGCGATCGATTCTCAGCCATATTCGCACTCCCGTTCTATTGCTCTGGGGCAAGCAAGACCGCATGATCCCGGCTGCTTCTGCCCGTCAATTTCTCCAATACAATCCGAATCTCAAACTGATCGAGTTAGACGATGCGGGGCACTGTGCCCATGATGAATGTCCAGAGCGCGTTAATGCTGAACTGATGAACTGGATTCGATCGGAGATTGTTCATCCATCTTCACGCTCGAAAGTCCTCTTACCTTCGTAGAACGCTGTAAAATCAAACTGATCTTTGGGTTCAGGTGAACCGATGTTTGGAGCGGGGAAATGGCGCTAATTGTTCAGAAATATGGGGGAACGTCGGTCGGAACGGTCGAACGCATTCAGGCAGTGGCTCAACGAGTGAAGAAAACCGTCGAAGCTGGAAATTCGGTTGTGGTCGTGGTTTCTGCGATGGGAAAGACCACTGATGGATTGGTCAAGCTGGCAACTGAAATTTCTCCGACTCCGAATCGGCGCGAGATGGATATGTTGCTTTCGACTGGAGAACAAGTGTCGATCGCGCTTTTAAGCATGGCACTCCAAGAAGCCGGACAGCCTGCAATTTCTCTCACGGGTGCTCAAGTCGGAATCATCACCGAATCGCATCATACCCGCGCTCGGATTTTGAAGATCGAAACTGATCGCATGGAACGCCATTTACAACGCGGTGAAGTCGTTGTCGTTGCCGGATTCCAAGGTGTGAACAGCACTGAAGACTGGGATATTACGACACTCGGACGGGGTGGCTCAGATACGTCTGCGGTGGCATTGGCAGCCGCATTAAAAGCGGACTTCTGTGAAATCTACACCGATGTCCCTGGCATTCTCACGGCTGATCCTCGACTCGTCGAAGATGCTCAATTGATGAGCGAGATTACTTGCGATGAAATGTTAGAGCTTGCCAGCTTAGGTGCAAAAGTGTTGCATCCACGCGCAGTTGAGATTGCTCGGAACTATGGAATGCCGCTCGTTGTTCGATCGAGTTGGACAGATGATCCGGGTACTTGGGTGCGCTCTCCGAAACGCCAACCCCGACCGCTCGAAGGTCTAGAAATTGCGCGTCCCGTCGATGCAGTCGAATTCGATACCGATCAAGCCAAAGTTGCCTTATTGCGAGTTCCCGATCGTCCCGGTGTTGCCGCTCGATTATTCGGTGAAATTGCCTCTCAAAAGCTCGATGTCGATTTGATTATTCAATCGATTCACGAAGGCAATTCTAACGACATTGCTTTTACCGTTGTCAAAAAATCTCTGACTCGTGCAGAAGCCGTTGCCAATGCAATCATTCCAGCATTAACCGCTGGACATCCAATTTCGACCGAATCGGCTCCGGATGTGATGATTCAGCAGAAGATCGCTAAGGTTACGATCGCAGGTGCAGGCATGATCGGTCGTCCCGGTGTGGCGGCTCAAATGTTTTCGACCTTGGCAGATGCGGGCATTAACATTCAGATGATTTCGACATCTGAAGTAAAAGTCAGTTGTGTGGTCGATGAAGCAGATTGCGATCGCGCCATTGCAACGCTCTGTGAAGCCTTTGATGTCCTGCAATCCGGTGTGAAAACGCAAGACGCGATCGTGCCGACTGCCGCAGCGGTTCGGGGCGTTGCACTTGATCTCAAGCAAGCACAAGTGGCAGTGCGTCATATTCCCGATCGACCGGGTATGGCGGCGAAGATTTTCCAACTGTTGGCGAGCCATAATATCAGCGTCGATATGATCATTCAGTCGCAGCGTTGTCGCATGATTGATGGTGTGATGACGCGGGATATTGCCTTTACGGTGGCACAGATGGATGCGGAAGGAGCGAGACAGGCTTTGGAAAATGCGCGATCGGAGATTGGATACGGCGAAGTTGTGGTGGATAGTGCGATCGCGAAGGTGAGCATTGTTGGGTCTGGAATGGTCGGACAACCGGGGATTGCGGCTCGGATGTTTGAGGCGTTGTTTAAGAAAGAAATTAATATTCAGATGATTGCGACCTCTGAGATTAAGGTGAGCTGCGTCGTGGCGGAAGATCAAGGAGTGATGGCACTTCAGGCGATTCATGCGGCGTTTGAATTGGCAGGATCACAGCGGATTCAGGTTTCGGCTTAACTTGACCTGTAAAAGCGCGATCGTTCTGCCCTCACCCTAAATTCCTCTCCCTAGGGGAGCTACTGTGTACACACAAGTCTCTCGTGCTTCGTTGTGGTCGGATCGTGCCCCCCAAACCCCCCATTCTGGCGGACTTTGAGCTAGAAAAATTTCTCCGACTCTCAGGCGCTTCCCCGCTTCAAAGTCCCCCAAATTTGGGGATTTAGGGAGCTGAAGACGATTCAACCGAAGCGAAAACGACTTGTGTATACATAGTGTATACATAGTAGGGGAGAAGGGTTGGGGATGAAGGCAGCCCAGGCATTCCATTACTAAAAACCCTCCAGATTACTCCAGAGGGTTTCAAAGTGATGCTCTATCTAATCCGACACGCCATTACACGCGACGTGCAGACTCATCATCGATCACGGGGCGACCTTGAGTATCGATGTCCAACTCTTCCCGACGGATTTGCTCTTCAGAGCTAACCACGTCTTGGTCAACCACCTTCTTCACGCGGACTTCTTCACGCACAAACGCTTCCTTGTGAATGTCCGGCGTTTCTTCGTAAACTTCCATCCGAGCGACTTGTCCTTCATGGAACGCATCTTCGCCCACGGGAACTGCGGTCGTATCGGTCGAAGCCACACGCTCAACAACCACGCGCTCTTTCTCGATCGGCACAGACACCCGCGCAGTTTCGGTCTCGACGTGCTTACCAACCGTGACTTCACCCGCTTTCGTCCGGCGCTTGTTCGCGATCAGGCGCTCTTCGTACAAGCGAATGCGATCGTCATGTTGATCCATCTTGTACAAGTCGCGATCCATTTCGTAGTTGTAGGTGTCTGCGGTGTAGGTCGGAGCCGCTGCTGCTGCACCCGTTTCCACGCCGCTCATCGAAGCACCCGTCGAAGAACCCGTGTAAGCCGCCCCTTCAGCATCTAAAGCCGCCGAGCTTTCTAACGGAGCCGTGGTGTAAGGATCAACCGCCATACCTGCTGCCATACCGGAAGTCGCACCCATTGTCGCGTCAGAGCGATACACGTTGCGGACTTGCTCTTCACCGTGGTAATCCATTTTCAGATCGTCAGTGAATTCAGGCAATTGTTCAACTTGAGATTTCGTCAAACCATTTGCATAAACGCGGCGGGAGTTGTAGTCGATCTGTGCACGACCGATCGGCAGCAAGACTTTTTTGCCGAAGATCCATGCGCCAGTGCTGATCACGAGGTAGCGGAACCGTCCGTCTTCGTCAACGAGCACATCGTTTACAGAACCGATTTTGTCGTCGCCATTGTACAGATCTAAATCCTTGACATCATCTCCGTCGAAATGATTGCGATAGTCGGGATCGAAATCCTTAATTCTGTATAAAGCCATCTTTTTATCTCCAAGTTTGGTGACAGTTTTAGCTTAGAAATTAAAATTTTCTTTTCCCTCTTTCTAATGACCGAAACGACTCTTTCTAATGAGAGAAATCAGCTAGAATTAATTTCTTTGAAACTCGGAAAAACAAGATAGTTTCTGATGAACGATCAAGCCTGGTTGAATTTAATTCAAAAAGAAAAAGCGATCGCAATTCTTCGCTCTCCCAATCTAAAAATCGGCACTCAGTTGGCGAAAACGGCGATCGAGGGTGGCATGTCGGTGATCGAGATTTCCTGGACGAGCCAGGATGCAGCAAACCTGATTACTCATTTGCGATCGATCTTTCCGAATTCCACCATTGGAGTCGGCACAATTCTCTCTGTTGCAGATTTGAAAAATGCGATCGCAGCAGGTGCACAATTTGCTTTTATGCCGCATACAGATTTTGATCTCATTGCGATCGCGAAACGCAAAGAAGTTCCAATCATTCCCGGTGCATTAACTCCGACTGAAATTGTCACCGCTTGGAGAGCAAAAGCATCTTGTGTCAAAGTTTTTCCCATTCAATCGGTTGGATATGGGGAATATCTTCAGGCAATTAAAGCACCACTAAGAGAAATTCCACTGATTCCGACTGGGGGAGTGACGATCGAGAATGCTCATTCTCTCATTCAAGCGGGTGCGATCGCGGTTGGGATCGGCGGGAGTTTATTTTCAAAAACAGCGATCGAGTCGGAGAACTGGTCACTGATTCAGCAACAGGTTCAAACCTTGATGAATCGCTTACGAACTGATTGATCACTCTCAGGCTTTGGGCAGAAAACGCCCCTTAAGCACCGCACATCGTGTCACAATCCGTCAAAATGGCTATAGGGAACTCACAGGATAATCAGGCATGGACATTAAGCATGGATTCGTTGGCGCGATCGGAAATACTCCATTGATTCGCCTCAATAGTTTTAGTGATGAAACCGGGTGCGAAATTCTTGGTAAAGCAGAATTCTTAAATCCTGGCGGTTCCGTCAAAGATCGGGCAGCGCTCTATATTATCGAAGATGCAGAACGCCAAGGCTTACTGAAACCGGGCGGAACGGTGGTCGAAGGAACCGCAGGGAATACAGGCATCGGACTTGCCCATATCTGTAACGCGAAGGGCTATAAGTGTTTGATCATCATTCCTGAAACTCAGTCGCAAGAGAAGATTGATCTCCTCAGAACATTAGGCGCAGAAGTGCGGACGGTTCCCGCTGTGCCTTACAAAGATCCGAATAACTATGTGAGATTGTCGGGCAGAATTGCATCAGAAATGGAGAATGCAATTTGGGCGAATCAGTTCGATAACTTAGCCAATCGTCGTGCTCATTATGAAACGACTGCGGCGGAAATGTGGGCGCAGACCGATGGAAAAATCGATGCGTGGACAACCGCAACCGGAACAGGAGGAACGTATGCGGGCGTTTCCATGTATTTCAAAGAAAAGAATCCGAACATTAAATGTGTGCTGGCTGATCCGATGGGGAGTGCACTCTATAGCTATGTCAAAACCGGGGAAACGAAGTCTGAAGGAAACTCGATCACAGAAGGGATCGGTAACAGTCGGGTGACGGCGAATATGGAAGGAGCACCCGCAGATGACGCGATTCGAGTAGACGATCGAGAAGCGCTTCGAGTGCTTTATCAATTGCTCGAAAAAGATGGATTGTTTTTAGGTGGCTCGGTTGGAATCAATGTGGCATCGGCGGTTGCACTCGCGAAACAAATGGGACCCGGACATACGATCGTGACGATTCTCTGTGATGGGGGCAGTCGCTATCAATCGAAGTTATACAACCGCGACTGGTTAGCCTCGAAAGGATTGTTGCCGGATGAGCTGGCTTAAGTTCGACAGAATCATTTGCTTCGGTTAAATCGGCTAATGCCCCCTAAATCCCCCAAATTTGGGGGACTTTGAAGCCTGAAAAATCTATGGAATTCGAGAACTCTTTCTCGCTCAAAGTCCCCCAGAAATCGGGATTTAGGGGGCGAAATCCGAACAAGCTACTACTCGAAAAATTCATCGAATTCACGGGGTATCAGGTGCTGGGTGTTAGGTATGATTCCACCTCAGCACCTACCGAAATGAAAATTGCTATCGCAAGCAAGAATTTAGCGCACCGTTCCATAAGTTACACCAAGCTGTTTGAGCCATTTTCGGTAGGCTAACGAAGCTCGATCGCTGGGTAAATGAAATTCAGTCTGCGGATCAAGCGGGAGTCGTTTCGGATTGTGCGATTCTAAGTTCGCGACATCTTGGAAAATAACGGTGTCTTGGAATGCAACGAGGTCAGCTTCGGGAATGTCATGAGCATAGTTCAATGCGCCCCACATCCAGCCGATACATTCTTCTTCGGAAACAGGGGTCACACAGTAAAGCAGCACCATGGTTTGTCCATCCGATCGCGCTTTTTTCAGTGCCACGACTAACGGTCGCACTGTCCAATAATCATAGAGCGCGACACCCGGTTCACCTGTGCCATCGGGATCGGGCTGCCAGATTTGAATGTCTTTGAGATAGATTCCGGTGTCGATCGCTTTGACTTCATAGTCTTCGATCACAGGTTGCTCCGGGACACCAAGAATTCCAGAATGCACAAAGGGTAAGTGAGCGACATCTAAGAAATTCTCGATCGCCCGTAGTCCACTACAGCGAAATCGATGTCCGCCACTGAGATAAGTTCGATAGTTCGGATCATCCCATTCTGGAAACGGTGCAACTTCAACAGTCGGATTGCCGAGTGAAACAAAGATCACTCCATACTGTTCGACAACTGGAAAGCTTTTCGTGCAGGCTTGTTTCGGTGGAACATAGTCCGGATGTGCTGGAACTTTCACACATTGTCCAGTCTGATCAAAGGCTAAACCGTGATAAGGACAGACTAAAGTATCCGCTTCAACGGTTCCGGCTGAGAGTTTAACACTACGATGCGGACAGCGATCGAGCCATGCCATCACCGATGTATTTTCGCCACGCCAAAGTACCAGATCTGTGTCAAACAATCGAATCGATCGAACGGTTCCAGGTTGCAACTCACTCGATCGCGCGACCGGATACCAATCATTTAGCAATACCGTATCTATCATCAACTCTGCTCCAGAAAGTAGCTCAAATTCAGCATAGAATCATTTTTCTCAATCACGATCGCACTCGCAAATTGATGGTTGATCGGAATTTCCTCAAGATGCCATTGTTGCATTCGCGCTTCTTTTGGAATTGTTTTCAATCGCGTTCGATCGATTTCCAATTCTTGCAGCTTAGAAAGTCCGGTTCCAGTCGCTTTCAAAAACGCTTCTTTGCACGTCCAATACTGAAAGAACAATTCTGGCTCAGCTTGAATCGTTCGAGCTTCAGAGGGCAGGAAAAATCGATCGACTAACTTGTCAAGTTGATCAACCGTTCGCCTATGTTCAATATCAATGCCAACTGCTCGATCGCGCGTCACTGCATATAAAGCTAAATGTTCAGAATGTGCCAAGTTGAACTGAATCGCTGAATCTTTGAGAAACGGCTTTCCGTGTGGAGCATACTGAAATTCCAAAGCTTCAGGAGCGGTTTTTAGATAGCGACCGAGCAGCGATCGCAGAAATCCCCGTCCTGCAACGAATCGCTGCCTATGATGATCGAATTTAAAGCGATCGGCTCTCGATCGTTCATCTGTCGAAAGCCAATCATCAGAAACTGCTATCGCGTCTAAATTCACTTGCCAAACATGAACATCGAACTGTCCTACTTCCAAGTTCTGCGGGGGAGTCTGCCAAATCATGTCGCGGGAACTTGTTCAGGAGAAACAGCGTTCGATTGTTCGATCGTCGGTGGACGAAGCGCTAAATAAATCAACGCTCCGAAGAATGGAATAAACGACAGAATTTTGAACGCTTGAGAATTTTCTAATCCACGTCGTTTAATGTCATCTTGCAATATCACGGGGAACAGCGCACACAACAGGCAGAAATCCAAACTCATCACGTGAATGAATCGGCTTGTTTGCCACTGTTGTACAAAGTTGCTCCAATCGCCATTCGTTACGCCGTAAATAAATAAACCAATGCCACCGAGTGCGATCGCGGCTCCAGTAATTCTCGAATCGAGCAATCTCAGAAACCAATTCTTCTGTCCGGTAAAGGTCGGATTCGGTTGACGAAAGATTAAATATGGCAACAATGCAAATGCGCCCACTCCAAACGAGAACGTCGTGAACAGCCAAGCGGGAATTTTCTGCGATCGACCATCGAGAAACGTGATACACGCATACGCCATCGGTAAAACGCCCATGATATTAAACAGCGCCACGATCAGCGGATTAATGCCTTCAACATTGAGAGTTGATAAATTCTTGATCAATTCCAGCGTTTCAGGTCGATCAGGTGGTGCAAGCGTGAACGCATACCCAACAAACCCAATCCAAACGAGTGCCAATAGAATTTTTTTACTCATAGCGGTCGCGATAAACTGAAATCGATGGCTATATTTTAACGAGGCAATGACTGAGGAAATTCAACAGTATGGCGTAATTCTCGTCACCGCTGCTTCAAAATCCGAGGCAGAAAAGATTGCTCGATCGCTCGTCTCGTCAAAGTTGGCTGCTTGTGTCACACTCTTTCCGGTGCAATCGATCTACACTTGGCAAAACCAGATCGAAGACGCTGAAGAGTGGCAACTGATGATCAAATCAGAGCTAGTTCACTTTGATGCGCTTGAAGCAAAAATCCGTGAACTCCATTCCTACGACGTGCCCGAAGTTATTGCACTTCCCATCGTGGCAGGTTCGCACCCTTACCTAACCTGGATTTCTCAACAAGTCACCCCCGAATGATCCGAAACGCTGTTGAATCCGATTTACCCGCGATCGTTGAAATCTACAATCATGCGGTTGCGACTAAAACGATTACTGCTGATGTTGAACCTGTGACGGTTGAAAGCCGTTTAGCTTGGTTTCACAGTCATTCGAGCCGCTATCCTCTGTGGGTGTTAGAGCAAGAATCGAAGATTGCCGGATGGTTTGGGTTGCGAATGTTTTACGGGCGAGAAGCGTATCGATCGACTGCTGAAATTAGTGTGTATGTGTCACCGGAATTTCAGCGGCAAGGAATTGGACGAATGTTATTGAATCATGCGATCGCACAATGTCCGAGTCTTGAAATTCACACTTTGCTTGCGATCGTATTTGCGGAAAATCTACCAAGTGTTGAGCTATTGAAAAAATTCGGCTTTGAACAATGGGGTTATCTGCCGCAAGTAGCGCGATCGTGGGATAGCGATCGTGATGTGATTATCCTGGGTCGGAAAATCTGAAGCTATCCCAAAACAACTCTCGCCGCCCAAAATCCACCCAAAATAATCAACGCAATCCAATCGAATCGTTTTAACACCAAATGATGCCATTGTACGCGATGCCGATTCGGACTGGTAAAGCCGCGAACCTTCATCGCACTCGCGATCTGTTCTGCTCTGAGCAAAAGATTTTGTAAGAGTCGTTCGGAGATCGATAATGCGATCTGTGCCGTACGACGAAATCCTAATTTCTTCCAGTTAATTGCACGAGTGCGAATCGATCGAATCAAGTTCTGGAATTCTTCTAATACCAGCGGAATGAATCGTAACGACAATGTTAATGTCAACGCAATTTCAGTGACCGGAAGATTGAATCGACGCAACGGGCGCATCAAATCTTCTAATCCTGCGGTGACTTCTTCGGGTGCAGTGGTGAGCAAGAATAAATTCGTACTGTAGATCAGCGTGAATAATAATGTACCGACTCGAATCGCAAGATCGAGCGATCGACGTGTAACCCGAATTGGACCTCGCTGAAATACTACATATCGATATCCGGTGGGCTGTTTTAATTCCGGTCGTTTGAGTGGATTTTCTGATTTGGGTTGAGCTTGGAAGGGATTGTACCAAGGGCGCTGCGGCGCAGGTTCGGGAATTGTATTGGGTTGCTGGACAAAAGCAATTTCGTTCTCTGGCAGTCTCGGACGGGGTTCAACACTTAAGCCATCTGGAGCGATCGCAACCAGCGAAAACACATAAATCGCCAGCAGTAAGAGCCAACCCATTTGTTGTCGCCAAACTCTGAGTGGAATTCGAGCCGCGATCGTTAACCCAATCAAGACCGCCACCAGAGCTAGTCGCCATACCGCATTTGCCAACAATGGAGTTGCGAGAAAACTCATCAACCAAGCGAGTTTTACCCGTGGATCGAGTCGGTGCATCCAGGTAATCGGCTGTTCGAGATACAGACCCAACGGCAGCGATCGTAATAAATCCATAACCTAAACCCGTGTTGCTCGATTCGCGTTACTGCCACGTTCGACTTCCCGCACTTTCTTACCCCGCCACAGTAGCCGAAGCGGTGTTCCTTGGAAACCGAGCGATTCACGGAACTTACGATCGATATATCGTCGATAGTTGTCGTTAAATAGATGCGGATCGTTAACAAAAAGCGCGATCGTGGGGGGAGCCGTACTCACCTGAGTGCCGTAGTAAATCTTGCCTTGTTTTCCTTGCCGTGTAGTTGGCGGAGTGTGCCAAGAAAGTGCATCTTCGAGAACTTCATTGATCACAGCCGTTGAAACTCGGCGCTTATGTTGTTCTGCGGCACGATCGACGAGTTCAAAAATCTTTTCAACCCGCTGACCTGTTTTCGCACTGATAAAGATGCTTTCTGCCCATTCTACGAAATGTAAGCGATCGCGAATTTGCTGATCGTATTCATAAATGGTGTGTGCATCTTTCTCGACTGCATCCCACTTATTAACAATCACGACACAGCCGCGCCCTTCATCGTCAATGCGCCCCGCTAACTTCTGATCTTGCTCGGTCACACCATCTAAAGCATCGATCACCAGAAGCACGACATCCGATCGATCAATCGCTTTGAACGCGCGGTTAATTCCGAAGAATTCGGGACCATATTCGACGTTCTTTTTCTTACGAATCCCAGCGGTATCAATCAATCGATACTGTTTGCCATCGCGTTCGACCAGCATATCGATCGCGTCTCTTGTCGTTCCTGAAATCGGACTGACGATCGAGCGATTTTCGCCCACAAACGCATTCAGCAAGCTCGATTTACCCACATTCGGACGACCTGCGATCGCGACTCTGATTTCTGTAGTCTCTTCAACCTCATCAGTCGGTGGCAAATGTTCGACCACAAGATCGAGTAAATCTCCCGTCCCGCTCCCGTGAATACTCGAAACCGGATACGGCTCACCCAATCCCAACTCCCAAAACTCTGCGGCTTGGATCAGTCCTTGATCCAGCGACTCACACTTATTCACCGCCAACACAACCGGAACAGGTTGCTGCCGTAACCATTGCGCGATTTCTTGGTCTGCCTGTGTCAGTCCCGCCTGTCCATCCACCACAAAAATCGCCGCCTTCGACTCCGACAACGCCGCCATTGCTTGCTCTCGAATCAACGGCAAGAACTCGGTATCGTCATCGAATACCAATCCACCCGTATCAACGACCTGAAATTCTCGATCGCGCCAAAACGCTCTTTTATAAGTACGATCGCGGGTCACACCCGGTTCATCAAATACGATCGCGTCCTGAACTTGAGCAAGGCGATTTACAAGGGTAGACTTGCCCACATTCGGGCGACCAATAATGGCAACGATCGGCAATGACATAATTTCGGGGGGAGGGGGGTTGACTGAAGCAGCTTCCCATTGTAGCGCACTCGCTTTAGATTCACGTCGATACAGAGGATTTCTTACGCTGACACGATAGAATACCGACACTCGATAGGGAATGTGAAGAATGCGATCGCTGTACTTTCTATTGCCTGGAACTGGAAAACGTTTTGCCTGTGGCGGATTGTTCGCAGAACTCAAAGCATTTGAACTGGCAAAACAAATCTGTCCGGCAAAAATCGTCACCTACAAACAACGCGAGAAAGATACATTGTTTCTGGATGATGTACTTCAGCAAGAAGATTTGAGCAACATCATCTTTGTAATGAGTTGGGGCTTTGATGTTGCAAAGTTAGCGAAACGATTGAAGAACTATAACGCAATTTATCACGCGCATAGTTCTGGGTATGGTTTCACCTTGCCATCGAGTGTCCCGATCATAACGGTCAGCCGCAATACATTAGGCTATTGGGGACAGCTTTCACCGAATTCACTCATCTACTATCTTCCGAATCAGATCTCTGATGAGTTCAGTATCTCAGGCTTAAACCGCGATATTGATGTTTTAGTGCATACTCGCAAGTCTTCTGAATATCTATTAAATCAACTGATTCCCGCACTTCAGCAACAGTGCAAAGTCGAAGTCATTAATGGCTTTGTCGATAGTCTCTCAACATTGTTCAATCGCACAAAAGTTTACCTCTACGACTCTGCGGAATACTGGGCACAACAGCGAGTGAGTGAAGGATTTGGACTGCAACCGATGGAAGCAATGGCTTGTGGTTGCCAAGTCTTTTCGAGTGTGAACGGTGGACTGTCTGACTATCTAGATCCTGGATTTAACTGTTATAAAATTGCGGGCTACTCGACCGAATTCGATGTGCAGCGAATTTTAAGCGCGATCGACCATCCGAAACCGCCTTTACCCGCAACCTTCTTTGATGAATATCGATCGCCGAACATTCTGCACCGTTGGGACGTGATCTTACGCGAATTGAATGAGTTCTTCGACCACAAAGAAAAACAGCCAGCCACGATCGCATCCTTAACACGATCGCGCTTAGCTGTTCTAACCATCAGAAAATTGGTGTCAAAGGTGCAAAAGAAACTCAGTTCCCGTTAGCTCGGACAAACTGGCTTACCGTTTGCATTCAATCGGATCTTTCCTTCAGTTCCATTGATCATGAACGGAACTTTCTGATCTTCAACCACACGCACCAATGCAGGTCTGTCTTGCAAACAAGCACTCACCGCAGCACCCCAAGCCGCAAGATCTCTGGAGTTCTTATCGGTGATCGGCGTGTCGCTGGTCACGCTCGGTTCTTGCACCACTGCAACCTCGATCGGTAACGTGAACTTCGCAGGAGCATTACCTGTTGTCGGTAAGGTCGTTTCGGTGATGCCTGTGATCGTTTCCTCTTGAAGCACCATTGTTTTCGCCGTAGTTGGCTCACCCGGAGCAGTCGATTGCTCAGTCGGTGCAGTGGGCGTAGTTGGAATCGGTGCAGTGGTTGGAGCAGTCGGAGTCGATGGAGTCGTTGCGTCCGGAGTGGTCGTCGGAGTTGAAGGAGTTGTGGTCGAGTCTGGGGTAATTGGGGTCGAAGGCGTGGTCGTCGAGTCTGGGGTGATCGGAGTCGATGGAGTTGTGGTCGAATCTGGGGTAATTGGGGTCGAAGGAGTCGTCGGAGTTGTGGTCGAGTCTGGAGTGGTCGGAGTCGAAGGCGTGGTCGTCGATTCCGGAGTGGTCGGAGAACTGGGCGCGATCGGGATGTTAGTCGGAGTCGAAGGCGTAGTCGTCGATTCCGGAGTCGATGGCGTTGCAGATGGAGTGAGCGGCGTGGTTCCTGGTGTTGTGGATTCAGTTGGGACGGGCTTCACCGGATCTGAAGAAGTGGGACTAGAAACGGGTGTAAGCAACTCAGCAGGCTTCATTGGACTCGCGGGAGTTGAACCTGTTGGTGTGGTCATTGATGGAGCCGAATTGGTCGGAGTCGTCATTGTCGGCATCGATGGAGTCGAACTCGCTGGAGTGCTCAAGGTCGGCATCGATGGAGTACTCATCGTTGGCATGGATGGAGTACTCATTGTGGGGGATGCCGGAACCACGGGAGTTGAGCCAGTCGGGTTCGTTTGAGAACTGAGCGGAGTTGTGGTGGAAGATTCGGGAGCGGAGACTGGAGCCAGCACCGGAGTTGTAGGAGTGTTCATTGTCGGTGAAGCAGCAGGCTCAGTGGGAGTCGCTTTGAGGGGCTTTTTGACTGACTGAGCGATCGTAGGAAGTGCGGTTCCTGCGAGGACTGTCGCCACGCCAATAATGGCAATCTGTTTCAGTTTGCTCACGTTCATCTCCGAATTTACTAATAGGGGCAGAGTGCAGAAAGCACCGATAATGATTCACACCTGAATTGGAACCAATGAAACTGTCTATCTTCGGGTATTTGGAAAGCAGATGGAGAAGCGTTAGACAGCCAAACCGTACCGAAGTGGGGGTGACTGACTCAACTCAATAAGAGACAGATTGTAGATTGGCACAGTTGAAAGATACCGCGTGAGAAATTATTGTTGCGATCGCGAATTTCAGCACTAAAGTAGGCGTTACACCAGGATCGAGACGTGCAATGCAGAATCCGTATTACCGACTAGCTCCCTTTATTCAAGAGTATATTTATAAACAAGGCTGGACTGATTTGCGCCCGATTCAAGCGGAAGCCTGCCGAATTTTGTTTGAGACTGACAGCCATCTGCTAATTGCAGCAGGGACAGCATCCGGGAAGACTGAGGCGGCATTTCTTCCGGTGTTGACTTTACTGCATGAAAATCCTTCTCGAACAGTCGGTGCAATTTATATCAGCCCGATCAAAGCATTGATTAATGATCAGTTCGATCGACTAACGGATCTCTTGCAGTACTCGGACTTTCCGGTGTGGGCATGGCATGGAGATGTGGCGCAAAGTCGGAAAAAAAAGCTACTGGCTGACCCGCAAGGAATTCTGCAAATTACGCCTGAATCACTGGAAAGTTTGTTGATCAATAAAGCTGGAGAAATCGATCGTATCTTTGGTGACTTACGCTTTGTGATTATCGACGAAGTTCATGCGTTTGTAGGAAGCGATCGAGGATGTCAAATTCTCTGCCAACTCTCGCGGCTTGCAAAGCTTACCGGGAATGAGCCTCGGCGGATTGGGCTTTCTGCAACGCTGGGCGATTATTCGGTAGCCGAATCCTGGTTACAGGCGGACACTTCTCGATCTGTCATTACCCCTAAAATTTCTGGAGCGGCGAGAAAGATTCAGATATCGATCGAGCATTTCTATGATCCGGGCTTGGTCGTTCGTGCAAAAGGCGATAGTCGCGATAAAGTCTTCAATCCCTATCATTTATATCTATTTCGGCAAACTGAGGGGCGAAAAAGTCTGATTTTTGCCAATGGACGAACGGCGACCGAAGAAGCGATCGCGGCTTTGAGAGAAATCGCCCACGCAAAAGGCGCACCGGATATCTATCACGTTCATCACGGCAGTATTTCAGCAGCATTAAGAGAAACCGCAGAAGCAGCGATGCGCGATCCGGAGAAAATGGCAGTGACAGCGGCAACCGTGACCTTTGAAATGGGAATTGATTTGGGACATCTCGATCGCGTTTTACAACTCGAATCGCCGTCCTCAGTTGCCAGCTTTTTACAACGATTAGGACGATCTGGGCGGCGAGGAGATACCGCAGAAATGCGATTCATCTGTGCGGAAGACAAGCCAACTGGAGAAGAAATTTTACCGGAACAAATTCCGTGGCAGTTATTACAGTCGATCGCGATTATTCAACTCTATTTAGAAGAGCAATGGATTGAACCCGCTCAAATCATGCGCTATCCGTTCAGCTTGCTCTATCACCAAACGATGAGCACATTGGCATCATTAGGAGAACTATCACCGAGTGCGATCGCGCAAAATGTTCTCAAGTTGCCACCGTTTGCAGCAATTTCTCAAGATGATTTTCGATCGTTCTTGCGTTACTTGATCGAAATTGATCATCTAGAACGCACTCCTGAAAGTGGCTTAATCGTTGGAATTGCTGCTGAGAAATTGATTAATAATTTCAAGTTTTATGCAATCTTTCCTGACACAGAAGAGTATCTCGTTAAGCACAAAGGGAAAGCGATCGGGAGTATTATCGTTCCACCGATGGAGGGAGATCGATTTTCACTCGCGGGACAAACTTGGGAAGTCATCGAAGTGAATGCAAAGAAAAAGGTGATTGTCGTCGAAACAAGCAAAAAATCAGTCACATCGAGTTCATGGCGTGGAACCACAGGGGAAATTCATTCGAGAGTAGTTCAGCGAATGAAACAAGTATTAGAAGAAACAACCGTTTATTCTTATTTGCAACCAGGAGCGAAACAACGGTTACAAGAGGCTAGAGAATTAGCAAAATCGAGGGGATTGTTGCAGAATCCGATTCAAGTCTTAGATGAAGAGTTTTGCTGTATTTTTCCTTGGACAGGCACGATCGCATTTCGCACATTAGAGCGATTTCTGCGGTTTTACGTCAAAGATGCTTTGGGATTGAAGAGTTTAAAAGCTCGATCGCCCTATTTCATCACGGTGCGAATGGGGAAATGTAGCGCTGAGAATTTAGAAAATGAACTGCGATCGCTGTCTCACCGTCGATTCAGTGCAGCAGATCTGATCAACGCTGAAGAAATTCCGAAGCTGCAAAAATACGACGAGTTCATTCCGCCTGAACTATTGAGAAAGAGTTTTGTTGAAGATTACTTAGATCTAGAAGGATTAAAGCATTTGTTCTAATCGCATGTTTGAAAAGTATAAAAAGTTTCCTCGCTTCGTTCTATCTCGCCCCGGACTGGAAGTTCAGGGCTAACGGTGCGAAGTCCTTTTCAAAGGACTAAAACCCTGATTCTGATTGGCTTAGTCCCCTTTAGTGGACTTTGTTCGATTAGCCCCGACTTCCAGTCCGGGGGCGGGTCATGCAATCAACGATTACCTTTCAAACATCCTCTAATGGCTGAATATCAGAATCGACTTGTGAGAACGCTTGTGATATTGCACAGTTAAAGAAAACAGCGCGTCGAGAACTCTTCTATGTTTCAGCGAATCTTAATTTGTACTGACTTCACCGATGGACTTCAACGACTGGTCAATTTTGTACCGCAATTTGCCGCGAGTGGAATGAAGCAGATCGTATTTCTTCACGTTGTGCCATTCGGTGAAGAGGTCGGCGTTCCTAAACCGAATGCTGAAAAAGTCGATCGCGCTCAAACCCAATTTGCTGCTGCTTTGAAAACCGTTCCTTCGGGCATTGAGGTTAAAACCGAAGTTCAAGCTGGACGGGCAATGGATGTAATTCTTCGCATTGCAAAACAATACAATTGCGACGTGATTCTAATGGGAACGCAAAGCCGCAATCTGCTGACGGAAACATTATTCGGCAGTACCACCGCAGAACTTTCACAGCGATCGACGATTCCCTTAATGACGGTTCGCCCTCAATTGATTTCTGCCCTCACCTCTGAGGAATTGAACTTACGCTGTCAGCATCTTTTTCGCGGATTACTCGTTCCGTATGATGACAGCCAAGCCTCAAAGCACACTGTGGCTGAGATCCTGAAACAAGCTCAGACGGGAATTGATCAGACTTGCTATCTTTGTCGCGTGGTCGATGAAGGAGGTCGATATGGACTATCTGAGGCGGAAGAACAGCAACTTGTTGCAGATACGTTGAAGCCTGCTCAAGCTCAATTGCAAGCAGCAGGCATCAACACAGAAATTGAACTGAGACACGGCAATGTGATTACGCAGATTCTACAAGCGGCACAAGAAAAAGATGTAAGCGCGATCGCAATCTCATCCAATACCGGAGGTCGAGGATTCTGCTCGGTTCCCAGTTTCGCCGCAGAACTTCTACGGCGGAGTATGCACCCGGTTCTGTTCTTTCCCGTGCCGCGTTAATTCTGAGATTGCACCACAGAAGCAGCTTTCACGGTAGGGGCGTACTCAGGAACAAGGGTTTTGAGCAGCGATCGAAGTTTGGTGGGATGCTTCTGATAGACAGTCACGAAAAGCTGATCTAACAGCGGTTCTAACTCTTCCCAAGGCATCATCGCTTCTCGTGCTGCGAAAATCTTGGGATGACCTGTTGGCATCGCGTCCCCACCGATCAGCAATTCCTCATACAGTTTCTCACCCGGTCGCAGTCCCGTAATTTCGATCTCAATGTCTTCACCCGGAACGAGTCCACTCAATTCGATCATCTGCACTGCCAAGTCATAGATGCGAACGGGTTCACCCATATCGAGTAGAAAGACATCGCCGCCTTGTCCCATTGCTCCCGCTTGAATGACTAAGCGAGAAGCTTCTGGAATCGACATAAAGTAGCGGGTCATTTCTGGATGCGTCAGTGTAATTGGCTTTCCGTTAGCGATTTGCTGTTTGAATCGAGGCACGACGGAACCATTACTGTTCAAAACATTGCCGAATCGAACCATTACAAATCGAGTATGCGTCTCCGGTTTGGCAGCTAAAGCTTGTAAAACCAGTTCTGCGATTCGCTTGGTCGCTCCCATCACATTTGTAGGACGAACCGCTTTATCGGTGGAAATCAAGACAAAGGTATCGACTCCGCATCGATCGGCAGTTTGCGCCGTCACCATCGTGCCATACGCATTGTTGATGATGCCTTGAGCCGCATTGCTCTCCACGAGTGGAACGTGCTTGTAGGCAGCCGCATGATAGACCGTTTCGACTTCGTATTTCTGAAACACTTCCGCGAGTCGATCGCCATCCGTGACCGATCCCAAATGCGCTTTGCGAGGAATATCCGGATACGTTTCAGCGAGTTCCGCATCGATCGAATACAGTGCAAATTCGTTCAATTCATACAGCACCAACAATTTCGGATTCTGCTGAGCGATCTGGCGACAGAGTTCTGACCCGATCGAGCCACCCGCACCTGTGACTAAAACGCATTTATCCGTGATATTGACGCGCAGCAGACTTGGATCAGGCAGCACTTCCTCGCGTCCTAACAAGTCAGAAATATCGACATTGCGAATTTGTCCGATCGACACTCGTTCCGCGACGATTTCCCGCACCGATGGAACCGTTTTAACCTTCACAGGCAATCCTTTCAAGGTGCGAAGAATATGTCGTTTTTCTTGGGGTTTTGCCGATGGAACTGCTAAAAGAATCATTGTGACTTGATGCTGATCGATCAACGCCCGCAGCATGATCGGGCTGTAGATTGGAATACGATCGAGCATTCGCCCGTGAATCTCAAGATTGTCATCAACAAAGGCAACCACCTCATACGCCGATTCGCGTAACAGCGCTTGAGAAAGCTGGAAACCCGCTGATCCTGCTCCGTAGATGATGATTCGTTGAGGTTTGAACTCATCGGGAATCGGAACTCGACGCGGAAGTTTCTTTGAGCGTTTCGGGGCAGTATCAACTAAAACCATAAACTGGCGTACCGAGAAGCGAATCCCGACGACACCGATCCAGGTAATTAAGGCGGAAATAATTTGAATCGATCGCGGTAAGACGGGCACACTTAGGAGCCAACTGACTGCGACTAAGACGGCTTCGCTTAAGATGACCGACTTGAGGGCTAACCACAAGACTTCAGACCCAGTATGGCGTAATAGCGGGCGATACATTCCTAAGAGATAAAAGATACAGAATTTGACCGGAACTGCAAGTAAGAGCGACTCCTGGTATAACTGAAGCTGTCCGAACAGGGGTAGCTCTTCAAATCTGAGATTGACGGCGATACAAGCAGAAATTAGAAAAATCGTGCTGTCGATCGCGAATAACAGATAGCGTCGTAGCCGTCTCGGTAAAGACAAGAGCGCCTTGATGATTTGGAGGGGCAATCCCGTTTGACAGAGCCGAAGAATGACCGAAGAAACAGAAAGGGTCGCACGCATGAGAATCTCGTTCCTACATCAGTTGCGTCTAATCGTTGGAATCGAGGGAATAGAACGGGGTAGATAGCGCTCTCGATTCCAGGACAGCCCTGGTGGTGTATGGCACTGAAAGGTTGGTAGAGATCCCTAGATGATTTGCCTCAGTGTGTTGTGACACCGGGAATGGATAGCAACTCCGAAATAGCAAATACTACGTAGATACTTAGTGAAAATACTACTTTTTAAAGGGCTAGCGCTTAAAGAAATGAGCAAGACAGAAGCCGCTGTATGAACGCAAGATAAATTTTTCTTAAGTTTGGGATTACGAAATACAGCGGAACTTAGTTTGGGCAGTCTCAAAGAAATTGGTGAGTGACTCCGTAGAATCAAAGAGAAGAATTGAAGTTGTTATCCAAACTAGGCGAATCTTGGTGCGATCGCGAATCGTTGAATTACGCAACTTTGACCGCCATTTTCTCCGAGATCCTACGGGCATGATTTTCCTGATTTCTACCCCTCGACCTGCAAAACTGTTAAATTGATTTCATTCTTGCGCTTTCTATACGGATCTTAAACGAATTGAAAGACCGTGTTTTCTAGGAGACTATTGCGATCGTGCTCGAATTGTTGCTGAAATACGGAGAATCTTCGATCGATTTCTCGGTGAGCTTTATCGCGCTACAAGATAAAGAATTAGTAAAGATCACCGAGATTGTACGGATAACTGTACGCAACCAGGGAAACTAGCTAATAGAAAACACTGAACTTTTCCGCAAGGTTATTTTTGTTCAGTTCCCTGTGATATGACAGCGAGGACGGCTGGAATGAAGTCTACTCATCAGGCGACCAAGGTTTGTTCTCTAGAGAACGAATCGCGAGTTAATTTTTCTACGCGATCGGATCTGTCCTGGATTGAATCCGGATGGTTTTCAACGATCGCACAACAAAGCCCGGATCTGATCGGGGCGATCTCGATCGCAGGAGATTGGCTTTGTCTCAATCCGAGTGGTCGATCGATGTTAGGAATGACCGAGCCGTTCCCGATGCGGTTGAGTGAATCGATGCAGCAGCTTTGGAATCAAACGGTTTTACCTCAACTCATAGAGTGCGGACATTGGCACGGACAATTCTCGATGCTGCGAGATTCGGAGACCCTTTGGTTTGAGAGCCAGTGGTTTTTGTTGCGCGATCCGTTTAGCAATGAGCCGCTTGGATTCGCAACAATGAGCCGCAAAATTGAGCCACCTGCTGAACGGGATGAGATGCGCTTTTTGGCGGATGCAGCACACGAATTGAAATCACCGTTAGCGGTGATGGCAACCTCGATCGATTTACTCGACAATGACCAACTCTCGATCGAGCGCAAACAAAAACATTTTCGCCGTCTGCGATCGAAGGTTCAGCAGATGGGACAATTGCTCGATGATATTTTGGTGCTGAGTCGAGGTGAACAAGCGACCTTAGTAATCACTGAGATTGATCCGGTGCTAGTCTGTGCAGAATGTGTCGAAGAAGCACAGATGAGTAGCGATCGACATGAGATCACTTTCACCGCGAAAGGTTCTGATTCAGCGATCGTGACGGATGCGAATCTACTTCAGCGCATTCTCGTGAATCTACTATCAAATAGCATTAAGTACTCACCGAACGGCGGAAAGATCGAGTGTCGATTGTTGATCGAGTCGCATCAATTCACGCTAGAAGTACAAGATTCTGGCATTGGTATTCCAATTGCAGAACAATCTCGCCTGTTTCAATCGTTCTATCGTGCCTCGAATGCGACTCAGATTGTGGGAACCGGATTAGGACTTGCGATCGTGAAACAATGCGTCGATCGATTGAATGGACAGATCACGGTTGAAAGTGCAGTCCAAGTTGGGACGACTTTCACGATCGAGATTCCCCGATTTGCTATTCTTCCGTAACTTGAGCGATCATCGGCTCCGTATACACCAACATTCCAGGAATCTCACGACCATTCACATGCCGAGTGTATAGCTTAGAGCCTTTGATGGTGTATTGCTGTGAGATCTCTTCTAATGCACTGAGGAGTGAGTCTGGTGCGAGATTGCCGAGGGCTAAGCGGGGTTGCACATAAAGAACTCGCTCAGCGTGCAGCGGCTTGATTAGATAGTGTTTCTCGGATGCACTTGCAGCACTCTGAGGCGCAGCAAGGTTAATGACAAAGAAGAGCAGGCAACTGACTAGAGCGACAACCACAGGGGCGAATTGCTTCACTTTCATCATTCTTGTAGGTTAGGTTTGTTTGGAGATTAGACGATCGACAAAAGCCAAATCGGAAAAGGCTTCGATCATATCTGTTACAAACCTTAAACTATTAGATTAAGAAGAGTAAAGCTTTTTTTCAAGCTTCTACCCAAAGACGGAAACTGTTTGATCATCATTGCTGCACAAATCGCAATAGCTGACTTGCAACGAAATCAGGTTGATCAAAATGGGGAACATGACCGGAAGTTTCAGCCCAAATCAGTTCGCAATTGACGATCGCTTGTTGAAATCGAGTGGCATCTTCAATTCCTAAAACATCATCATGCTTTCCCCAAACAATCAAAGTCGGAGATTGAATCTGTGCAATTCGATCATTCAAATCAAGATAGCCTCCACTTCGACTAAAAGAAGCGATCGAGCTTTTCCATCCCGGCATGGATTGATGCAATAAAGAGCAGCGAACCGCATCCACTAATTTTCGATCTGAAATCGCCAAGGCTGCCTGAAGTGCTGCTTGTTTACGAAACTGTAGCCAATCGGCTCCCCATTCCAGCACAGAACGCGGAAGCCATTGTCCGATCGGAAAGCCGCCAGAGAATCCAACACTATCGATCAGAACGAGCGAGTGCACCCACTCCGGATGATGCAACGTGAAATCGATCGCGACTGCCCCTCCTAACGATGCACCGACGAGAATGATCGGCTGATTGATCCAGGCTTGAACAATGTTGAGGAGATGTTGGCGAATTGATCGAGGAGTGATATTGATCGAGCTTTTCGCATGAGTGAAACCAAACCCTAATAAGTCGATCGCCCAGGTGTCGTGCTGAGTTGCGAGGAGTGGAAACAATCGGCGAAACTCTAACAGGGAACTATCAAATCCGGGTAGTAGAACGATCGGGACAGTCTTTTGCTCAGTATGAATATAAGTCGTCTCAATTTCTACCTCTGAGACTCGAATGCTTTGGTGTTGAAGCTGTTGAAGAAGTGCGATCGCTTGTGGATCTTGAAGCTCACGCACCCAAGAAGGGAGATCAGGAAACATTGCAGTTTATTTGGCTTTTCTTGATTGTGATCGATCGAGGAAACGCTTGTTGCAGCAGAAAATCGGCGGACGTTGCTAAGTTAAAGGGAATAATTGATACATGCTGAGTTTCCCCCGATACAGCGATGAGTAAGAAAGACCTGAGTGAAGCGGATATTTGCGATCGCTACATTACTCTAGCGATTCAGAATGCAGGCTGGAAAAAGAGCCAGATTCGACGCGAGTACTATTTTACCGATGGGCAGATGCTCGTTCGGGGACGGTTGACCGGGCGGGGGAAACGGAAATTTGCAGACTATCTGCTGTTTCATCAGGCAAATCAACCGATCGCGATCGTCGAAGCAAAAGATAATCAACATAGCGTGAGAGCAGGCATTCAACAGGCACTAGGATATGCAGAAGTCTTAGATGTGCCGTTTGTGTTTTCGTCGAATGGCGATGGATTCATTTTGCACGATCGCAGTGGAACTTATCCGCAGATTGAGCAGGAAATCAGTCTTGATACGTTTCCATCACCGGAGGAACTTTGGAAGCGGTATAAACAGTGGCGGCAACTACAGAACGTGAGTGAACCGCTGCTGGGTTCCTCGTATTTTGTGGAACTGGGTGGGAAAGAACCTCGGTATTATCAGCAACTCGCCGTGAATCGGACGATCGAAGCGATCGCGCATGGACAAAAACGCTGTTTGCTCGTGATGGCGACGGGAGCCGGGAAAACTTACACGGTTTTTAATATTATTTGGCGGCTTTGGAAGACGAAAGTGGCAAAGAGGATTCTATTTCTTGCCGATCGCAATGCCTTAGTAGACCAGACGATCGTGAATGATTTTCGTCCGTTTGGGGAGGTGATGACGAAACTCGATCGTCGATTGGTCGATGAAACGGGACAGTTGAACACGTCGTATGAGATTTATCTGGGGCTGTATCAGGCAATTATTGGGAATGAGGAGCGCGACAACCTTTATGAAAAGTTCGATCGAGATTTTTTTGATCTGATCGTGATTGATGAATGTCATCGGGGGAGCGCGGCAGAAGATTCTAATTGGCGACAGGTGCTGGATTACTTTTCAGAAGCGATTCAGATCGGGTTAACTGCAACGCCAAAGGAAACCAAATATATCTCGAATATTGATTACTTTGGAGAACCGATCTTTCAGTACTCGTTGAAACAGGGAATTGAAGATGGGTTTCTTGCACCGTTTCGGGTGATTCGAGTCAATTTGGATAAGGACTTGGACGGGTGGACACCGGAGAGCGGGGAAACTGACGACTTGGGACAGGCGATCGAAGAACGGGAATATAACCTACGGGATTACGATCGCAATATTGTTTTCAAACAGCGAACTGTCACCGTCGCGGAATATGTGAGTCAATTTTTGCACGATGGCGATCCGATGCGGAAGACGATCGTGTTTTGTGAAAATATTCGTCATGCGGAAGACATGCGAAGTGCGATCGCCAATGTGGATCTGAATCGGGAGCTAGTTCGGCAAGATCATCGCTATGTTATGCAAATCACAGGCGATGAAAAAGAAGGGAAAGCGCAACTCGATCATTTTATTAATCCGAAAGAAGCGTATCCGGTGATTGCCACGACCTCGAAATTGATGACAACTGGGGTCGATGCTCAGACTTGTGAAGTAATTGTGCTCGATCGACGGATTCAATCGATGACCGAGTTTAAGCAGATTATCGGGCGGGGAACTCGGTTGCGACCGGATTATGGCAAGAACTATTTCACGATCATTGATTTTCGGGGAGCGACACAGCTTTTTGAAGATAAGGATTGGGATGGACCGCCAATTCAGGATGAGGAGTTTGGACAACCTGCGGAACCGAGAGAAACCAGAGAAGAACGACAAGAACCGCGATCGCAACTGAAATATGAAGTGAGCCGTCAGGAATTTCGAGTCGAGCGGGAACGAGTCAGCTATTACGATCGCAACGGGCAACTCACGACCGAATCGCTGAAAGACTATACGCGGCGAACCGTGAATCAGGCGTATCAATCGCTCGATCGCTTTTTGAACCAGTGGCAGGAAGCCGATCGTAAACAAGCCATTCTAGAGGAGTTGAAAGAACATGGGGTGCTGGTGGAAGCGCTCGAAGACCTGATCGGCAAAGAATACGACCTGTTTGATCTGGTGTGTTATGTGGCGTTCGATCGTCCGCCGTTGACTCGTCGGGAACGGGCAGACAAGGTGCGGAAGCGGGATGTATTCGCGAAGTATGGAGAAACGGCGCGATCGGTGTTAGAGGCATTGTTAGAGAAGTATGCGGATCAGGGCGTTTTGTCGATCGAAGATCGATCGGTGTTGCAGCTTGACCCGTTCGTTCGGATGGGCACGATGGTGGAATTGGTGTCGAGTTTTGGCGGGAAGAAACAGTATCGGGAAGCGGTGCAGGAATTAGCGCGATCGTTGTATGAGGAGGCTTGAGTTTTTTTGCCCGATTTGAGGTACAACTGTTTCTTAGTCTGCGAAAAGGAAGCCCGTTGTATGTCGCTCAGTGCCACTATCAAATCGATTCAGGACATCATGCGAAAAGATGTGGGAGTCGATGGCGATGCTCAACGGATCGGGCAATTGGGCTGGATGCTGTTTTATAAGATCTTTAGCGATCAGGATGCGGAATTGGAGATTCAGGATGATGACTATGAATCCCCGATTCCAGTTGAGTTGCGGTGGCATGAATGGGCAGATAGTAAGCGACTCGGAAAGGATGCACCGACGGGCGAAGAGTTGTCGAAATTTATTGATGGGAAGCTGTTTCCGCAGCTTAAGGCATTAGCGATCGACGAATTGGAAGGGAGGGCGCAAGAAAGAGGACGCTTGCTGCGGGGCGTGTTTGAGGATGCCTACAACTATATGAAGTCGGGAACGCTGCTCAGACAGGTGATCGATAAGATTAACGACAGTATTGATTTTAATCAGTCCAAAACGCGGCATTTGTTTGGCGATTTGTATGAGCAGATTTTGAAAGATCTTCAGAGTGCGGGGAATGCGGGGGAGTTTTATACGCCACGAGCGGTGACACAGTTCGCGATCGATATGGTGAACCCGAAGCTAGGAGAACGGGTGCTCGATCCGGCGTGTGGAACGGGTGGGTTTTTGACTTGTGCGTATGAACATTTGAAGCAGCAGGCAAAGTCACCGAAAGACCTGGAACTGGCGAAGCGGAGCGTGTTGGGGGTGGAGAAGAAGCAACTGCCCCATCTGCTTTGTGTCACAAATATGATGGTGCATGGGATTGAAGTGCCGACGCAGGTGAGACATGATAATACGCTGCGAAAACCGCTGAGGGACTATGGGCGCGGCGATCAGGTGGATGTGGTCGTGACGAATCCGCCGTTTGGGGGGATGGAAGAGGATGGGATTGAGCGGGGGTTTCCGAGTGAGTTTCAGACGCGGGAAACGGCGGATCTGTTTTTGGTGTTGGTGATGGAGTTGCTGAAGCCGGGAGGGAGAGCGGCGATCGTGCTTCCGGATGGGACGTTGTTCGGGGAGGGGATTAAGACGCGGATTAAGGAGAAGCTGCTGAGGACGTGTAATTTACATACGATCGTGCGGTTGCCGAACGGGGTGTTTAGTCCTTATACGAGTATTCGGACGAATGTGTTGTTTTTTACGAAGGGGGAGGCGACGAGCGAGGTTTGGTATTATGAGCATCCGTATCCGGTGGGGTATAAGTCGTACTCGAAAACGAAGCCGATGACGATTCAGGAGTTTGAGCCGGAGAAGGGTTGGTGGACGGAGCGGCAGGAGTCGGAGCGGGCTTGGAAGGTGTCGATCGAGACGATCGCGGCGAATGGCTACAATTTGGATCTGAAGAATCCGAATGCGATCGCGGATAGTCATGAAGATCCGTTGGTGTTGCTGAAGCAATATCAGGAGGCGCAAGCGACGGCGGATCGGGCGCGGCTTGATTTGAAACGGGCGTTGCAGGATTGTTTAGAATAGAGGGCTTGGAGAAACTTGTATGGCGATTTCATTAGCGGCGGTTTTAGAGTTGGTTGATCAGCTTTCGGAGCAGGAGCAAGCGCAGATTACAGAGTATTTGCTTGCGAAGCAGTCTGCGAATTGTGCGGCAGTGTCAGATGAGCAGCCAAACGAGGCGGAACTGAAAAGACGTTTTGCAGAATGGCTAGAGGATTTGGAGACGATCGAGATTCAGAATTCGATCGAGGTGTCGAACGACAAGCAGGAGTATGTGGAAGGGTTGGTTGAAAAATACCGTGGCAAGGGTTTGAAGTTGTGATTCTGTGCGATACGGGGGTTCTGATTTGTGTGCTTGATCGGTCGCACGATCAATTCAGACTTCTTGTTTTATCGAATTAACGAAAGCGAGAGTTTTGAGATAGTTGTAGTAGAGTGAATGGTCTGGAATTGCGGCGTTTTTGATCAGGTTTGCGATCGCGTTTTTGATCAATCAGGGTGATGTTGTACGAGATAAGGATAGACGATGGACTTCACGACGTTTCTAGAACACTTCGATACGATCGCTCAAGCACCGAACGGAATTGCAAAACTACGATCGCTAATTCTCGATTTAGCAGTACGCGGAAAGTTAGTTCCTCAAAATCCAGAAGATGAATCTGCACAAGAGCTATTGAAAGAAATAGCAAGCATTCGCAAACAATTAGCTCAAGAAAGTATTAAAGGACTACCAACTACTACTACAAGTATTGATGATGATCTAGAAGAATTACCTGTTGGATGGCAATGGGTGAAGGTAGGAAACCTAACACAGAAATTAGGAGCAGGCTCAACACCAAAAGGAGGAAAACAAGTTTATGTGAACTCAGGTATCAAATTCATCAGATCCCAGAATGTTTGGAATGATGGCTTACGACTTGATGACGTTGCATATATTTCCCCTGAAATTCATCAAAAGATGAACAATACAATTGTTCAGCCAGGAGATGTTCTACTCAACATCACAGGAGCCTCAATCGGAAGAAGTGCTCTAGTATCGTCAGATTTTGACGAGGCAAATGTTATTCAGCACGTTGCCATTGTTCGCCCTATTCTGCAAGAAATGAATCAATGGATTCATCTTTATCTCATCAGTCCTCTCACCTTCAGAAACATTATGGATGTTCAGGTTGGCATCTCTCGTGAAGGGCTGAGCATGACAAGATTGAAAGATTTTTTTATTCCCCTTCCACCTCTAGCTGAACAAAAGCGAATTGTAGAGAAAGTCGATGAGTTGATGGTGTTGTGCGATCGCTATCAGTCTTCGCAAGAAGCGCGAGATACGCTGCGGCAAAAACTGAGAGAAAGCGCGATCGCGGCTCTGATGAATGCCGAAACCGATGAGGAATTGCAGAAAAATTGGTCGATCGTTCGGGATCACTGGGAAACACTCAGTCAAAAGCCGGAAGATGTGGGGGATTTACGTCGATCGATTTTGGAATTGGCAGTTAGAGGTAAACTTGTTCCTCAGAAAACATTTGAAGAACCTGCAAAAGTTCTAATGAAGCAAATTCAACTAAAAAAACAACAGTTAGTTAAAGAAGGCAAAATCAAGAAAACTAAAGCTACTGAAAAACATTTAAATGAACAAGTCTCTTACTCAATTCCAGAAAGTTGGGATTGGGTTGCAATCGATGTCATAAGTGATATCGGAACAGGTAGTACCCCTCTGACATCAAACACAGACTACTATGAGGACGGTAGTGTCCCGTGGATAACTAGCACAGCAACTTCTCAAGACTCTATATACAAAGCTGACACCCATATCACTGAACTTGCCGTCAAGGATTATCGGCTTAAGATGTATCCTCCAGGCTGTCTGATCATTGCATTGTATGGTCAAGGTAAAACTCGTGGTCAGATTTCAACATTAGAGATCTCTGCAACTATCAATCAAGCCTGTGCAGCGATCAATCTAATTGAAGAAACTAAAGAACACAAAGAGTTTATTCGTTATGTCTTTAAGAAAAAATATGAGGAATTGAGAGCGTTAGCAGCAGGAGGCGCTCAACCTAATCTTAATGTAGGCAAAATAAAAGAAACACTGATTCCTCTTCCACCTCTAGAAGAACAGAAGCGAATTGTTGCAAAGGTCGATGAATTAATGCAGATGTGCGATCGATTAGAAGAAAGCTTGCGCCAAAACCAGCAACGGCTCGAAGCGATCGCTGCCTCTGCGATTAGTCATCTCACGGTTTAAGCGATCATCTCATTTATGCGATCGCTTAAACCGTTCCATTTCTAATTCCACAAAAAATAACTCGCTCCTAGTACGCTAGAAAAGCCCGTGATCGGTTCGATGATTCTCATGCAAAAAACTCGCGCCTTCGCCCTGCTTGCTTCAGTTCCAGAAATGCACCTCATCTCCGGACTCGAAGCCATTGCCGCTCAACTCGATTCCGATACGCTCTCCCCAGACGAACTCCCAAAAATTGCCTTTGGCACAATGGATTTTGAATTGTTCGCAGAAGTCGAAAAAGCACGAACCGGAAAAGCGATCGAGGTTCTCATCTATGCGTCTCATGCCAAAGGCGATCAGCCCTTGAATCCAGAAGCAACTTGGCGCGGCTTGTATGTCGGATATGTCGCGTCGCGTCGCGGTCGCTATCCCGGTAAAGCCATTCATCGCCCGCAATCCACCGCCACCGATAGTCCAACCTGGGCAGGATTTTGGCAAGTTCAAGAACTAGAGCGGCTGAAAACTCCGATCGCGATCGGGAAATTGCGAGGTAAAAATAAAAAGACCAATTATCAAGCCCGATTTATTCCCGAAAGTCCCGTTTTGATTGAGTTTCCCTAGTGCCGCGACTTCGGTTTACTGATCAAAAACCACCACCGTTCTAGACCGATTAATCCCAGTCCACCGAGGGTCACGATCGCTTTATTCGCAAAGGGTTGCTCGATGCGATGAAACTGTCCCGCTTGTTCAGAGCACAACTCATGCCTTGCAGTTTTAAAGTTGCAGTTTCTATAAGACAAAGGATCAAGCAACGGTTTGACATACTCCCCGCTCTGAAGAGACGGGGATTCTAAGCTCAGACAGCAACCGC